>Ga0153996_1000632_pt1 | contig 15616 bp, 11 predicted proteins | sample TSNC080MetaG_FD_104728 | JGI IMG/M metagenome (GOLD analysis project Ga0153996, IMG submission 104728) | Attine ant fungus gardens microbial communities from North Carolina, USA - TSNC080 MetaG | ecosystem: Host-associated > Fungi > Mycelium > Unclassified | place: USA: North Carolina, Lumber...
AAGAGAAAGTCATTCATTAATTTCTTCCAAAGTTTTCTCAATTTATTTGAATTTATTTGAATTTTATGGAATTTTTCAAGAGAGTATGTGAAGAAAGCTGCTTGGTCAGTTCTGAGTCAGCAGCCATCATCCCATGTTTGGTCTCACGTACATAGTAGACGAGGTTTTCATCTGGGCCTCCGGCCCTTCTTGAACTCTCTACTAATTCTGTGTTATTAAGTTTGTGTTGAAGTCAGTCCACTACGCTCCCTTCCAACAACGGTCTGTGCAGCTGCAGATAGTGTTGTCCATCAGATTGCTTTGCTCCCTTCCTTCACTAGTAATTTGCACTGTTGTAAGTCAGGTCGCTCTGCTCCCTTCCTACAACAGTAAGGCCATTCCAATTTATTCCAATTTTACCCAATTTATTTGACTTTTTCCTGAATTTATTTGCATTTTTGAGTGGAAAGAGAGGGTGTAGGAATGCTTAGGTACATGATTTATCAGCACCATCTTCCCACATGCGACACAGCATACATACTAGTGAATATAGTACTACCAGATCCCTATCACATTATGACTAAACTTGTATTTAAAGTGTTTAGACTGTTAGAGTCTCCTTAGCTTTGTTATCAACTAAGTCCACTTCTAGTTATAGTTTTCCCTAATTCTATATTCTTCCTCTCAATCATTAACTCCTTCTCAATTTCCTGGGCACCTATAGGGGTAAACCTGAAGAAACTGAGACCATACCCAATAGCTTGCCTAGTGTCATGACTTGGCAAAAACAGCTAAGTTATTATTTATATATATTTTGGACTTACTATCCAAGGATAAAGTGCAGGAAAGTATCACAAGTCACAGTCACATACTGGGATGTCACATGGTCACATTATAGGATAGGGTCACATAATAAAGTGTGGGAAAATAGTGCATAAACCATGTAGTAGTTGTATAAGTAGTATACAGGAAATAAATAAGGACTCTATTGAGTTCTTCTTGTCAACTTGGACTTGGAGTAGGCTTAAGTCATCTTGGCTAGAGTCCTATACCTAGAGTCAGGACTTGATACCATCATACCAAGAATTTATCTTTCCTCTTGATTTTCCTTTTGTAGAGGATTTTTTCTACTTTGTACTTCTCTTCTTCTTCAATTAAAACTAGTTAGGATAGTATCTTCTGTTGCCTTTTGACTTGTGACTTGTATAGATGTACTCTACTTATGTTTACTACTAGATGGATTTTAATCATTTTTGGTAGCTCCAACTCAATTGCATTTGTTGAAATGATCTCTCTAACTTAATAGAGACCTATAAATTGTTTAGTTAACTTTTCCAATCTTCTTCCAACCATCTGCCACTTTAAGTCCTTTGTACTCTTTGCTTTCTTCTCTTCTTCTATTTGCATATTTTCTCATCTCCTTTTGTGTCTTCTCTAGTGCTGTCTTTACCTCCTTCTGGATTTTTCTCATCCTCTTCACAAATTTCCCTGCTGCTTTGTACTTCCTTTTTTCTCTCCTCTCAAATGCTATTCTGGGATCTTGTCCATAGTTGGCCTTAAATAGAGATATTTTTGTTGTCAAGTGTATCTTATTGTTGTATGCAAATTCAGCAGTTCCCAGCTATTCTGGCCACTGCTCTTGTCTATGATCAATAAAGACTCACAGATATTGTTTCAGTTCCTAGTTGATTATCTCTATTTGCCTATATATTTGAAGATGATAGGCTATTGACAACTTTGTTTTGATTTTTAGCAATTTGTTCAACTCTCTCATTATTCCCACTTTGAACTGCACCCTCCTGTCTGATATGATGCTTTCTAGAAGCCCATGTAACTTCCAGATGTTATCCCTGAATAGCCTTGTAAATACTTCTACAGATGTCTTCTTAGTAGTGGCTATAAAGTATGCCATTTTGCTAAACCAATTGTATACTACTAGGATTACATTGTATCCCTGGGCTAATAGTAACTTTGTGATGAAATCAGCTAATATATAGGTCCATAGCTTTTCTAGAATTGTGTTGGGCATGAGCTTGCCTATAGGTGCTTCACTTCTATTCTTGTATCTTGAGTATACTGTCATGACTTGGCAAAACGGCTAAGTCATTATTTATATTTCTTTTCTTTTTTTTTTCTTTTCTTCTATCTTGGACTTACTACACAGAAGGAAGTGCGGGAAAGTGTTATGTCACAAGCATCACACAGTCACGGTCATATGACAGGTAGTCACATGATAAGTGTGGGAAAATAGTGCACAGACCATGTAGTAGTTGTATAAGTAGTATAGAAAATCTAACGAAAACTCTATCGAGTTCTCCTTGTCAAACGCTGATAAAGGAGCAGTTGGCTTAATTTCGGCTTTGGAGTTAGCTAGTCTGACATATACATCATAACCTTCTACATATCTTGCCACCTCCTTTGTTACTCCCAACCACCAGTAGTTCCTTATAACCAACTTTGTTGTTTTCTATCTTCCTCCATGTTCTACAGGTATATCATAGTGGAGTTACACTATCTCTGTTCTTAGCTTTCTCTCTAGTACATATATTCTCTCTTCTTTCATTATCATACCTTCTTCAATTGACCATTCCTTGTCTCTTAGTGTTCTCATTCCTGCCTTTTTCAGTTCTTCCACTGTGTTATGACTTGGCAAAATGACTAAGTCAATATTCATTTATCCTTTTTCTTTTCTTTTCATTTTCCTTTCATTTTCATTATTCATTTCCTTTTCTTTTCTTTTAGTTTCTAAAGATTGGACATATGGGATAGCTGGATAAATTGGAGCATGTGGGACTTTACAAATAGAAGTAAATAGTGAAAGGTGTATAAGTAGAGTACAGAAATTGAATGAGAACTCTATCAAGTTCTCCTTGTTAACTCAGACTAGGAGGGTGATTAAGTCATCTCAGGCTAAGTTGCTACATACTATTTTTACCACTTTCTTATTTTTCTCCTGCACCTCTTTAATTCTTCCCCTTAATTCTCTCTCTTCTACTCAAGTTTCTACTTCTCTTATTCACTTTGGTTTTATCAGTACTTTGTCCTTGTTATCTTTCTCTACTCCTCCCTACCAATCTGGTCTCCTGCTTTTCTTTGGCCCAAAGTAGGTTTCTGTCAAGGACCTATCCCTATGGTAGACTAGACCCCAGGTATAAAGAGAAAGGTCTGTCTCTCAGAATAATAAAAGCAGACTAGCTTGTGTATTAAAGCTAGTTCTAAAAGACTTTGTATTTGTATAAACATTTCCAAAAAAAACCCTTGCAGGTAGCTAAAACCACTCTAAGACCCCTATTTCTCCTCTATGAGCCAGTGAGAGAGACTGGACATAATATTGACTTTTCCCCTCAAGATAGGACTTACATCAATGTTGGAAGGACATTTTTAGAGTAGTTTAGTATAGTTTCTACTTACACACTTTATCTGCTGAACTAGGGATATTGTGCTCACTTTTATCCCCAAGCTATGTCTGCTATCAGAAATACCAAGAAGACTCTTGCTGAGCACTTCTCACTGAACTAGAAAAGTACAAACAAGTCATTGCTAGAAAGAATAGGAATGGAACCTACTCTATTTACAAAACTCTACAACAAACTTATTGAAGCTAACTTCTACTTTGCATCTTGACCCCTAGAATAACATTTTCAGAAAACAAAGAAGTTATTACACATAAAAAAATACAAAGAACTCCTAGAACCCACCTTGGATTGTATATTACTATTCTTTACCAAGATAAGTGAAAACAAGATCAGGGCAGAGGATCTACAGTATGACTCTCTGTAGAAATGATTCAATTGACTGCAGGATATAATCATAGAGCTAGATAAAATTGGTCACAAGCTCACAGCTAAAGAGTGGAGAATGTTAAAAAGTGCTTATAAGCATTTCAAGAATGTAGATTTTTCCAAACTAGCTACTAGAATACCAGACATTTGTAAAGCTCTCTTAGAGCTCAATACTACTATTTCATAGAACTAATATGATTGGAATGGTACTCAGTGTAATATAATGGTATGTTGGAATTTGGATGTCATGCAAGCTTGTTTGATGCATGTGATTCCTTATTGTTTCACATCTTATTGTTTTGTGTAGAATAAATAGTCAAGATAGAAATGAAGAATGTTATATATTTGCAACAAGTTTTATCCACCTTTTGTGCTGCTCATTCCTAACTCAACATGGTATTGAGAGGCTAAAATTGGATATTTTACCCCCTTGAAAATATACTCAAGAACTGTAATTAATTACTTAAAATAGACATGTTAACTTTCACCAACTTTACTATCACTATTTCCTTTACTAACTTCAGTGCTGAAAACTAGGAGACACTTGTTAGAGAGAGCACAAATCCTGAAAACACCTCTTAGAATTGTTGAGGGACCATAGTTGGGAGCATTGCAACATCCACTATGTCCCCTGAAAATTTTCTCGATCATCTGCTTACTCATTTTTGATCTCTCCTAACTATGAGTACTCCACTGTGTTGGAGTTTTTACATTCTATGATAAATATGTGCATACTTACAATCTGGTATTTAGGTAGTTACTTTGTATTCCTGAGATTTAGTCTTTGTCTCTGAATCTCAGGTGTGCATTCCATTTTCTTACTTCCTCAATATACTTAGTCTTTGTCTCTGAATCTCAGCATCTTAAGTGATGCACTGTGCAAATATTCAAATATATTCTCCTTCAAGAATGAGGTTGAGACACTGATGCTGCAAAATGCATATCAAGGCACCACTCATACCCTCAAAAACTTGATCAGGTGCTCAATGGAGCAATTAATCATTATAATAGTGCCCTTTCCATTGCATACAATAGAATTGCCACTTTGGAGGCAAAGGTTGCCTGTCTTTGAGAAGAGCTAATAAGGCTCCCTAGAGGAAATTTTGCCTCTGAAACCAAGGTATCAAAGCCACCAACATTTGCAGGCTCTGAAAGTCAGATGCAACTGCACAATTGGTTGAGCCAAATTGCTTGATACTGTTGAGCATCTGGTATTACTATGGATGACCAGAAAATTGTATGTGCTCTTATAGTTATGTGCTGTTAGGGGTCGATTCTAGCACTAAGGCGAAGACCTCTTAAGCTAATGGGTAGATCCAGAAGCTAGGGTGATATTCAACTGAAGTAGATCTACTACAGAAGACTAGTACTTATACTACTAGATCGTCAAGGCACCGTTCTCATGGTACCTGACAGATATTCTCACATAGTCCAATAATAGTATTACAGGGTCACACAAGATGTCGACAGAGAGAAGGGAAGGAGAGGAGTGGGAATGCAATCGGAGAGATGATGGCTCTTAGGTGGGAACCTACTCACGTCACTAAGCACTGCCCTAGGAGTATCCCCTTACATGTGCTCCCACCAGCATATATATGAAATCATATTATTTAGACAGGACAAGGTGTTAGATCTTGGTGTAACTTTGTTTAGGAACTTAAAAATATTTATGGACAACAAGATGACAAGAAGAGAGAAAAGAAGGAATTAATGGTGCTCTAGGTCAACAAGGACCTAGCAAAAAAAGAACCTTGTCAAATATACAGAACAATATAAGACATTGGCACCCATCTCTGCCACTGCCCCAATCCTTCAGTAGATAGCTCCTGAGTGCAGTACTGCATTTCTTTAAATTTGGTTTCCTATCTGTCAAGGTCCATGTTCAACTGATCAGGTCATTTCTCACACATTTTCGGCATTGTTATTTTGATCATTTGGTCATCAATATCAGATTCTAGGCACATTTTTGCTTGTGATGAGAGTCATGTCCTTACACTGCATCAATGATGACTTGTGTCTCACAGTATCAATAATAGCAGCAGACAAAGCACGGCTTTCAGGTCCATGATTGTCTTTATCTTTATGTTCAGGTTATTCTTGCAGTTCAGACGAGGTACTCCAGAGATTGATTTCTGATAAGAAGTGCCTGTTAGAGGACCAAAAGAGGAAACCAACAAAGGTGCCAACAAAGCACAGGAAGAGGACGGAGCGGATGATGGTGATGGCATCGTGCTTAATAAACTTGCCCTTTGTGAAGACATGATCAAAAAGTTCTCCACAGGTGGCGAGCTCGAAGGAGAGGTAGTACTTTGTGCGAGATGTCGTGAGGGGCAAACCCTCGTTGATACCATGGACACCTGATGCAAAGTCATCACTATGACACCAAACACTTACTCGGTGTTGACTGACATTTCTTTCGTTTCATAGAAACTGTTGTAATAGTGAAAACATATATAAATTGTGTAGCTAGAGAGATTATACATCAAACCATTCAATTCTATCACAAGACTCAAAGCCTTCAGAGACAGACGATGCTGGGGCGGTCGAGACCGGTGAGGAGGTCGATCTCCGTCCAGACACTCGCTTCGTTTCCCTGGAAGCACAGCTTAGTGTTGACAAGGAAAAAAGCCGTCATCGTCCTATCATCGTCGAGATCGAGCTTGTGAACGGTTTGGCCGCTGAAAAATCGATTGAGATCTGAGGCCCAGAGAAGTGGTGGAGGAAAAAACACCTCATGTCGTGTTGGCTGTGTTATGCGGATCGAAGGCGTGCGCAGAAACTTCAAGGAGAGGCCTGAAAATGTATCATCTGGATGTAAGAAAACAAGTGGAGGCTTCACTGCATATCGGAGATGTGATTAATCAGATATCTTGCTTCTTGAAGACCATAGTGATGAACATCACACTGCCAAGTATCCACTAATTGATATATAGCCGATATCCCGAATAGCATTTTCTGCAGCTTGAAATTTCGCAGAACCTGTTTGTTATCGGCTGTCAATGAATGGAAAAGCCCGGGGAATAATGCGAGTCACAACCAGGTTCCTTTTCACAGTTTTCCACAACCCATCGTGAAAGTTGAGAGGCTAGACGACTCATCAGTTTCAACTGAGATCAAGGTTCATCACAGTTGTAATGTACTGATCCATGCAACCGGACTGAGAATATCAGATGTTTGATCTTCATCAGATTTTTGGTTTGTGCACAGCCAAATCTAGCACCAGTTGATATATAATCTAACCATATTCATCAAGCTTCGTACAATGTATCTCCCTCCTGCACCTCCCACTCAAATAGCTGATCAGTACGGACTAATACTAGAAGATTATGTTTATGACCTTCAGCACCTTTCACACCAACGTCATGGCCAAGGTATGCTGTTCTTATCGTTCTCTAAGCAACGGCTGAAGCCTTGTCGAGTCATCTTCGCTACTCTGATGCTATATAATTTTATCTATCACATTCCTCAACAGGTGAGTTTTTCCATTTGTAGAAAATCATTCCGTATATCTCTTCTCTCCTAGGTTCAGTACCTCCACAGGTGAGTTTTTCCATTTGTAGAAAATCATTCCGTATATCTCTTCTCTCCTAGGTTCAGTACCTCCACAGGTATGTTTACAATTAAATGGCTGATTATTGTCACCGACATATTTGAACTCAGGAGGAAGTGGTCAAAACTCCATGTCATTTATTTTTCTATCCTGATAAGTAGCTGGGCAAGCATCATGTAAGTTGAACTCCCTTACTTTATTGAATGAGACAACTAATCTAAATTTTTAGATTGCAGTCATATAGTACGAGGAAATTATCTGACATAAATCAAATACATATTGATAACAACTTTACCAGTTGACAATAAAATCTGGGCATCAAAATCAGTGAGACATTACTCTTGATTCAATTTTGATATCTTCATTGACTAGGATGTCTTAGTGGTATAGGTTCAATGTATTTTTTGCTTGCTATGGCCTACCCCTTTGCTAGGTGTATATTTGGATATTCACTAGCTCTCCAGTGAGTTTCACCATGACTTTCAAGGACTAAAGTAACTGATGCCAAAAGATTCTTCACAGCATTTACAACATTGGTAGTGAAGGGTCTGTTGTTCTTGCGACTTCGAGCGATTTGGAACAAGAATTTATTTGGTGAGAGAGCTAGAAACATGTGCCACCTATTTTATTGATTTTGGATGCTAGTCACACTAATTATATGCTTCATAACAGCAGGTATGTAGATCTTACTTACCAATTGATAGAGACGATTGATGGTGAAATTAGCTGAGGTCCTTGTAGGCTTGAAAGACAGTACAATAATTAACCCACCAACTGACTGTATTTTTCAGTCCGCAGTGTCTGGGTTGATATTAGACGTATATATCGAATCAGTTGCCGCAGTGCTACTACCTCTCCATGGATGCCTTCTGCATTCAGCGCATATTCTTCAGATACAAGCCTATCTTGGTAGTTCCTTTGAGTATGTGTTCTAACATATCTCGCTTTTCTGACTTGCACACTTTTTCTCACACAAAAAAGAATTATCAGGGCAACAGCAACCGCAATCGAAGTCCTCTTAACCTTTATCAGGTTCATCATGACGTACAAAACACAGATGGTTTTTGGAGATGGAATGCGCAGCCGTATTTATCACATGAAAACCTCGACTCGTTTATTGTATGTATTTTATCGCGATGGAACGTTGTTATTCATACCGTGAGTTCAAAACTAGATATTATATTATTGATCTAACTAATGGCCTATTGATTCAGTCTCTTGAGTAAGCCTAGATTATAAAATGAGTGGGCTATAACTCATTCTTGTCAAAGTCTACTCATGCCTGCAAGCCGGTTTCGTCTTCCAAAGTTCATCTGATTTTATTCGTGATATCCTATCCTAGTATGATGTTATTGTTGCTAGTCTTCCCCTTACTGACCCTAATTATTAGTGTTCCATATTTCATGTATCCCTTCATTGTAAGTCAAAATCTTTCTTCCTTGTATATATATCATTGCCGCTGATTTGCGTGTTGTTCAGGTGTCACGGTTGTTACTCAATTTGCTCGAAGCAAATTGTCCTTTGGACGAAAGCATAGATTCCATGACAGTGGAATCCCTCAGGTTCTGTCATACAGAGTCTCATAGGGATACTGAAATAGATATCTCGCGAGGTGATAGAGGAGCTTCCTCTCTGAATGAAGAAATATATGAAGAGGCAAGATGATTGATAGGACATCTGGTATTGTTCATCCTAGTAGACAACGTTGAATGTATATTGCGTATGGACCATTGTTTTGTTTGTTCATTTTCCAACACATGATTAGCAAGTTGTGGTGAATTGAGTGAGACAATTGACACCAATAAAAAAAGGGAGATAATTCCTGGATGACAATGATTCGAGGAATCTGCTTGAGTCAACAGTAAAATGAGATAATGTACTAGTTATATTCATGCAGTTGAGAACAAAATAAGAATGGAAATCTGCACCATCGACAATTTATGGATAATGAATATTCTGTTGAAATAATCAATTGATAGGAAAGTAAGGGTACAAACAGATGGCGAGTACAAGATAATCCTATTTAAATACCTATCTAGAACAATAAGAATGTGAAACAAAAAGAATTACATGCATTGTGCAGACTTGCATGAGATCCAAATTCCAACATAATAATTGCCGACAGAGATTGATGGAAGCTGTCAGACAAAAGTCTCAGTTCCTGTAAACACTGAACTAATATTATTGTACCTGTCAGACAAAAGTCTAGATACAATCAGCTATCTTTATATCAAATTAAAAAAATGAAATATACCTCAGTTCCTGTAAACACTGAACTGAGGTTTCCAAGTTCTACTACATGGCATGACCACATGCTTACTAAGAATAAATTAGATAATCAATAAAAATGATGAGCTTGGAGACAAAGAAAAAAATAAACTGCATGAGCTTGGGCCCAAGGCAAAGAAGCTTGGTTCTATGAAAGAGTTGCTTTATACAGGCCCACAAGAATGCTGTCCTAAAAAACCTGGTATGGGTGGGTAAAAGCTTGTTGAGTTAAGAACAAGCAGCACAAAAGGTGGGGAAAACTTGTTGCAAATGTGCAATGTTCTTCATTTCTATCTTGACTATTTATTCTACACAAAACAATAAGATGTGAAACAATAAGGAATCACATGCATTGCACAGGCTCACATGACACCTTAATTCCAACAAAGCTTTCTGTTTTCTGGGACATTTGACCAAATGACTAGCCAAAGGGCTACAATCTAATGACAGGTGGATCACTAATTGAAAGTAGATCTATTATCTGGAGGATGTTAATGTAGAGTTGTGAAGACTTAGAGTTCACCCTAGGTGGATGTTCAGGAAGAACTTGATAGAGTTTCCTCTTGTATTCTACACTACTTATACTATTTTTGCATGGTCTGTGCACTAAAGTCTTGCAGTCACATGTCCTTCTGGAATGTTCTACAATCACCTGACCTAATCATGTGATATGGTTTTCCTAAGTTTCCTATGCTATTTATAGTTTTATCCTGTTATATGTCTTAAGATTGTGAATCAACTGTTCAAAAGCATAGGAAGTTATTTCCTTTTTGGGCTCTCATAACACTCAGCCAATGTTAATTGCTTTAAGACATATTTAGTACCAATCAAAAGATCTTCTTAAGGGCTTTCCAGAGCTGTTGAGACTATAGAAATTGTTGAAGAATTGATAGAGATAGATCTAAATAAAGTTTGTGACAATTAGTATTTATCAAGCTATTAGACAATCAGTAGATAATGTAAGGGTGTAGTGACTTAGCCTGAGATGACTTAGACACACTCCTTATCCAAGTTAACAAGGAGAACTTAATGGAGTTCCCATTAAATTTCCTATACTACTTATACAACTACTACATGGTCTGTGTACTATCTTCCCACAGTTCCTATGTGACTTAGTCATGTGATGTCACCTGACCGTGACCTGTGACACTTAGTCATGTGATACTTTCTCGTGCTCTATCCTTATGTAGTAAGTCCAGAAAAGAAAAGAAAAGAAAAGAAATATAAATAATGACTTAGCCATTTTGCCAAGTCATGACAAAGGGAACATCTTATGATGTCAGCAATAGAGTAGCTTAGGCATTGCTGGTATAGGTGAGCATCGACTAGCTTGCCCTACAATCTACTAGTGCTTGCTATTCCCACAACCCTTCCTCTGAGTTTGGGTCTACCCCATCAGTACTGTATAGCCTTATTAGGTAACATAGTTATTAGTGTCTTGATCTGTGTTCCCTTAGCAACTGGTGCACAGACCAGCTAGTCTAGTATATATAGTTAGTGATATATGGTAGAATACCTTACCTCAACATTAATTAGAACTCCTGGGCTATCCATCATTCCTTCTTAAGTCTGCCCTCTTCACTAACATCAGGTGTGGTTAGGGTCGCCATTGAGTGATCCCCTTATAGATAACCTCTATGATACTATATATTAAATCACTAATACCTCAATAACTGCTGAGATCAATGCCTTGCTTTTAAAAACATCAGAAATCTCAAAATGACCTTGAGGTAATCTGTAGTGACTTAGCCTGGACAACTTAATCACTCTCCAAGTCTGAGTTGACAAGGAGAACTTAATGGAGTTTTCATTAGATTTTCTACACTACTTATACAACTACTACATGGTCTGTGCACTGTTTTCCCACACCCATCATGTGACATGTCATGTGATGTGACACTGTGACTGTGACACTTTCCCACACTTCTTTCTGTGTAGTAAGTCCAAAAGAAAAAGAAAAGAAAAGAAATATAAATAATAACTTAGCTATTTTGCCAAGTCATAACATAATCTATATAAGGCTCTAGCTATGATAACTTAAACCTACTCCAAATTTGAGTTAACAAGAAGAATTCAATGGAGTTTCTGTTGAATTTTATACTCTACTTATACACATTTCTAACCCTAACTCTATCTTACTATTGTCATGAGTCACCATGACCATGACTAAGAAATATGACATGGACTGGAATCAAACCCTGGACTAGTAGGGACTTGTAGAATAAATAGGGACAAACAGTGCAGAAATATATAAGTAGTGTAGTAGAATAAAGTAAGAACTCTATCGAGTTTTCTTCTAACCCTAAAGAGCTACCTAGACTAAACCCTAGTCTAGGTTCTTAAGTCAGTCACTGATAGAAGTACTCAATAACCCACATCCCAGAACTTTGTTCATCTTGAACATTGCTCGCAAATCTCTTATCGTCCATCATTGACTCTCAACTAGTGATCATCACGATCACCAGTCACCTTCATTTATAGCTGGGCCCTTGGCTTAAGAGGACTTCTTAGTCAGTTAGGAACTAAGGAAGGAAATTGTACACCAAGTTCAGGTGTATAGTCAAGTCCTGACCTACTAATTGAACCTGCTAGTTACATTTTCATTGTATAAACCTTGTGCTGTAGTCCATTGTGACTAGTACATGCAGAGGAGTGATGGTTATCTCTTAAAGAGCTGTCTAGAGTAGGGATCCTCCCTGTTGAGGTGATAATGTAACCCTAGTATTAGGACAGTAGTCAGTAGGAAAGTAGGCACCTGGCTGGGTGAAGATCTTGCCCCCCAGCAGACATAGTAGTAAATAGCAAGACTCAACATTATATCCGTACCCCTGAGATATCATCACAATGTCTCAACAACAATACCATGATATTATGAGCAGCCTGCTCAAACAAAAGCATGCCCTCACTTCACTAAGAGCAAAGTTAGAAGGAAAGTAAAAAAGAGAATGCTGGAAGTGCAGGGGGTTTGGACATTAAGCCCAATACTGCAGGAAAGAAAAGAAAGAAAAGGGGAAACCAATTCCCCAAAATAAATTTGAAGTATTAGCAAGTAGGGTGATGAAGTGTGGAGTGAAATTGAGGAGACAGGAGACGATAGAAAGCAGCTGGGCAGTAGAGTGTTTTAAATGTGGAAAAAAAAGACACAAGTGCAAGGAGTGTCCACTATGGAACAAGGTGGAAAAGAAAGGAGTTGGGAAAGCAGCGTATGTGGCAAAGCCACAAAAGGCACAGCCAAAGAAGTTGAGGAGAGCAGAGGAGGAAGAGGCAGTGTGCATGGCCAAGCCACGAGAAGTGCAGCAAGAAAAGTAAAGGAGAAGCCTGGTGCACATCTTATGACAGAAGATGCAGGAATAATGTGGAGAAGACATTCCAGATGGGGCATGCCTATTCGAGTTGGGGTGGTATATGAGAGAAGTGATTGTGATGTATGTGGAGTATAACAGGTATGGAAAAAAGGGATGTTATGTGGAGGAGAATAAAGGACAGGGGGTAATTCCAGACAGACAGAGATGGTATAGATATCAAGGAAGGAGAAAGGAGAAAGTGACATGGCCCAGAGAGGCAAAGGCACAGCAAAGTGGGACACAGTTAGGAGAACTGGAAAGCACAGCAAAGGAGAAAGAGAAAGAAAGAGATGTTAGGAGAACATTCAAAATCCTAAGAAAGGTGTGGCTAGATATTGGAATAGAAAAAGTAAATATACATGAAGGCATAATAATAAAAGCACTCTTGGACAGTGGCGCTACAGGAATGTTTATGAACAGAGAAATGGCCAAGAAACATAGTTTCAAAATGACAAAACTAGAGAGGCCTTTAAAAGTCAAAAATGTAGATGGAACAGAGAATAGTAGAGGAAATATCATGCATCAGGTAGAAGTCAACATCTTCTACAAAAGCCATGTGGAAAGGATGAGGATAGATGTATGTAACTTGGGAAAAACAGAGGTGATATTAGGGATGCCTCGGCTACAAGCACATAACCTGGAGATAAATTGGGAAACAGGAGAATGTAAGGGCAACTGGAGTAGAGCTCCAGGAGATTCCTCAGTTAATTATAGTTTATGAAATATTGTTACAATCTACCTCCAGAAGATTCCTCAGAGAATTAGATGAGGCTCCTAGAGGGAATACTCTACATTATATACTACAGTGTTTTTGCATCCCTGCATTGGTAACTAGGGTCTGGACAAGGAAAGTGCACTGGGTGGCAATGAAGTGCTCTTGGAATGATGGGAGTGAGACCCAATATTACTATGTAATATTGGATCGGCTACAGGATCGCTCCAGAGGACTAGAACGGGTTCTGGAGTTGCATGTTAGGGGTTCCCTTACAGAGAAGTGAAAATGACAAGATGCCTACCTTTATGTGGAAGAAACCTGGTGGTGAAAGAAGATATAGAGCAGAGAAAGAAAATTGAAAAGAGGATAAGAAATATGGAAAAGACTAATAGAGATGAATGGGAATGGACAATGGAAGAAAAGTTTGACAAGGAGATTGAACTAGATGGAGAGAAAGTCAAAGAGATGGTGCCACTAAAATTCCATAAGTGGCTAAAAGTATTTGGGAAAGTCAAGTTGGAAAGGATGCCAATGAGAAAGTCATGGAACTATATAATTAATCTGAAAGAAGATTTCATCCCAAAGAAAGAAAAGACATATTTGATATCAAAACAAGAGAAAGAGGAAGTATGGGAATTTGTGGAAGAACAGTTGAGGAAAGGGTACATTAGACTCTCAAAATCACCACAGACCTCACCAGTATTCTTTGTGGAGAAAAAAAATAGAAAGAAGAGGATAGTACAAGACTATCGGTATCTCAATAAGGGAATAGTTAAGAACAATTACCCTCTACCTTTAATTTCAGACCTTATCGACACTATGGAAACAAAAAGAGTATTCACAAAGATGGATTTGTGATGAGGATATAATAATGTACGAGTTAGAAAAGGAGATGAGTGGAAGGCAGCATTCATGATGCATCTAGAGGTCTACAAATCCACTGTTATGTTTTTTGGTCTTACAAACTGACTGGCAACTTTTCAGGTGATAATGAATAACATCTTAAGAGACCTCATAAACACATGAGAAGTAGCAGAATTTATAGATGATGTCTTAGTAGGAACAGAAGAAGAGAAAGGACACGATGAGATAGTAGAAGAAGTATTGAAAAGAATAGAAGAGAATGACTTATATGTCAAACCAAAGAAATGCATGTGAAAAGTAAGAGATCAATTTATTGGGATTGATTATGGGATTGGGAGGAGTAAAGATACAGAAGGATAAAGTAGCAGGAGTCCTGGAATGGCCAAGGCCAAAGATAGTCAAAAAGGTGCAGAAGTTTCTAGGATTAACAAATTATTACAGGCAATTTGTCAAGGACTTCACTAAAATAGCTAAACCAATGCACAGATTGGTCAGAAAGTATGAGGAATAGAGCTGGGGAGAGGAGCAGGAGAAGGTGTTCAAGCAGTTGAAACAAGTGTTCATAACACAACCAGTGTTAGTGGCACCAGACTTAGATAAAGAAATGAGGGTAGAGGCAGACATGTTAGAATACATAATAGGAGGAGTATTGTCGATAAAGTGTGAGGACGAGAAGTGGAGGCTAGTAGCTTTTATCTCAAAATTGTTAAACGAGACAGAAAGAAATTACGAAATTCATAATAGAGAGATATTGGCAATAATCAGATGCTTAGATGAGTGGAGACACCTGCTGGAAGAAGCACAAAGTAAATTCGAGATTTGGAGTGATCACAAAAATCTAGAGTACTTCATGAGTAGCCAAAAGTTGAACCATAGACAAGCAAGATAGACATTATATCTGTTCAGATTTGACTTCACACTCAAACATGTGCCAGGATTCAGTATAGAAAAAGCCAACAGTTTAAGTGTCAGAGTAGCTAACTCCAAAGCTGGAATTAAGCCAACTGCTCCTTTATCAGCGTTTGACAAGGAGAACTCGATAGAGTTCCCGTTAGATTTTCTACACTACTTATACAACTACTACATGGTCTGTGCACTATTTTCCCATGCCTAT
>Ga0153996_1000633_pt1 | contig 15567 bp, 14 predicted proteins | sample TSNC080MetaG_FD_104728 | JGI IMG/M metagenome (GOLD analysis project Ga0153996, IMG submission 104728) | Attine ant fungus gardens microbial communities from North Carolina, USA - TSNC080 MetaG | ecosystem: Host-associated > Fungi > Mycelium > Unclassified | place: USA: North Carolina, Lumber...
TAAGAAAAGATAGCTTATAAATTTACTTGAGTATGATGGCACGCCGTATGATGCGAAAGTATCACGTACGGTGTAGGGCGGGGGAAAAGGTGGAGATAGTATCAAAGCCTTACCTATCGCCATAGATACTGCGCAGCTGCGGCGGGTTTTTAAAGGCACACGGCTATCGTGTCCGTGTCCTGAATCTTGTGGAAATGATACATTCCAATGGATATAACCCTTTCCGTTATATCCGCTCTGAAACGGATATCGTCAGGCTGATCACGAACCTGATTGCCAATACGACACCGAAGAATGCACAATCCAACGACCCTTTTTGGGAGAGTGCGACTTGTTCGTAGGTGGTAAAAAGCCTGCGCACGGCACGATTTTATTTAATAAATCAGTCTGTGAACTGATAATTCGATAGGTGGAATGATAGGGTAACGCCTTGAAACGCCTAGTCTTGACGGACATGCGTCGATTGTAAAAATCGGGGTTTGAAGCTCCGTGACAAAGGCTGAGAGTAACCGAAAGAGACTGCCTAAAGTCTCACGAAAGTGCCCCAGAGGTGGGGTGTGTTACCTATAAGCCGAGGCTCTATAAAATATCTATGGTTAGTATGTTTGCTTTGGCGGGCGAACTGACAAATCTGTGAATGTACGGTTCTAAAAGAAGACCATATAGAAATGTATGGGTGCGTTAATGCGCAGTCAGTGTGGTTTAGTAGAAATTTTCCCTATGAACGACCATGATGTGTTACAGGCACATCCAAGCTGACAGGACTATAGCAGAAACCTAAGGGTATACATGTACAGATAGAATTATCGGAACAAGGAAAGGTATCGGGTCCCTAATCGGGATAATCTGACGAAGAACAATAAGCAGATGAATCGGTGCTGAAAGGTTGAGGTTGAACCGTTGATAACTTCTGTAATGGAAGAAGTAGGAATGGCCTCTAGTCGGTTGTAGAAGGCAGATATTATTCAGTCCAACATAAGGATTCGAATAAGACCAAAAGGGTCACCTTCAAAAGGAGGTGATGCCTTATGCTAATTACAATCGATGGGGCGCCGGATGCGGTGAAAGTCGCATGTCCGGTGCTAGCCGGGGGAAAAGCCGGAGATAGTATCAAAGACTTACCTATCGGAACAGGCAGAATCCCTGTATCTGCAGGCGATATTCCTGTATGTGTGGATGGAATGTAAACCGGAGGAGCGGAACTTCCGCATGGTCCTGAAGCTGCTGAATGAGGCCGAAGTCAAGGGGGACGGTTCCATGTCCGGGCTGGACAGGCGCTTCCGGCGGCTGGAACGGAAAAAAGGAGAAGAGCACCCGGCGGTTATCCAGTATAACAAGGTGGTACGTGGCGCCGGTGATACCGTGCGGAGTATTATCATCAGTGCAAATGCCCGGTTAGGGCTTTTACAGAATCCGCAGATTTTAAGGATCTTGGATAAAGATGAGATGGATATTGCAGAAATCGGAACCGGTGTGGAAGGGAATCCGGATAAGAGAAGCGCCTTATTCTGTGTGATACCGGATGCGGACAAAAGCTATAACTTTCTTGTGGGTATGCTCTATTCACAGGTGTTTCAGGAACTGTACTACCAGGCGGATTTCCATTATAACGGAAGGCTTCCGATTCATGTCACGCTTGCAATGGATGAATTTGCTAACGTCGCTCTGCCAGATGATTTCTGTTCGCTGCTTTCCACCATGCGCTCCCGGGAGATTTCCTGTATCATCATCATACAGAATCTGGCACAGATCAAGGCGCTCTTTAAGGATACCTGGGAGACAATCCCGGGGAATTGTGATTCCCTTATTTATCTTGGCGGAAACGAACAATCAACGCATAAATACCTCTCAGAAGGGCTTGGAAAAGGCACGATTGACAAGCGCAGCAGTGGTGAAACAAAGGGCAGGAATGGGAGCAGCAGCCGGAATTTTGATGTCTTGGGGCGGGAGCTTTTAACTGTCGATGAAACAAGGAAACTGGATAATAGCCAGTGCATCGTCATGATCAGAGGCTGTGACCCGATCATGGACCGTAAGTACAATACTTTTGCACACCCGATATTTGAGGAATCCGGTGACGGGAGCGGCGAGATTTATGTACATCAGAAGGATGAGCCTGAAAGCAAGGTGCGGCTGCTTGGGGAAAAATCACTGGCGTATTATGCGAAAAAGAAACAGGAAGGGGATCCGGTTGAGATATTAGAGGTTTCTATGGATGAAATATTTAGGTTGAACCCGATACCGGAGAAGATATATACCGAGAAAGAAATCGAGGAAAACAGGGCAGAAGGCGGCAGGGCCGGAAAGGAGGTGAGGACGCAAAATGTGATAAGGAAGGAACCAAAAGGCAATGCCGGGAAACAGATGTCCGATGATGAACAGAAATTGATGGAAATGTTAAGAAGCTATACTTACAGCGAATCCCAATTGGAAGAAATACATGCAGGGGTCGCAGGAGGGCTTCCCTATCATCAGATATTAGGATATGCGGATATCGCATACCCTGCAGAAAAGATGAAGCAGCTGCGGCTGCAGTGTACAAAAGAAAAAGATTAAAAAACAGATTTTAGAAACCTTAAGTTGAATTATTTCGCTAAAAAACAGGTTTTTAAAATCTGTTTTTTAGCATACCGGAAAGGAGAATATATGAAATTAAAAAAAGTATCAAATAAAAAGAAATGGAAACGGAAAATGGCACAGGTTTTTTCAGGAGCGCTTTTGGCGTCACTTTGTTTCGTGCAGACCGTTTCGGCATCTGTTGACAGTGTTACGGCACCGCTTACCAATTTAAAAACCCTGGTCTTAAGTATCATTGCAGCAGTGGGGGTCATTATCCTGGCGAAAAACGTGATGGAATTTGCACAGGCCTATCAGCAGCAGGACTCTTCCACGATGAACAGTGCCATTAAAGGGATTGTGGCCGGTTTGATCATGGCAGCGATTTCCGGAGTCCTTACATTCCTGGGGGTTAGCTGATATACCCGATATGAAGAAAGGATGGATAGAATAAATGTTTAAATTAGGAGAAGCGATACTGGGCTTATTGGAAGTGGTATTTGGATTCTGGAATGCACAGGTAGGGCTTGTGTTTGATCTGCTGGGGCAGTCGCCGGAGCGGTTTAAAGGCGGAGGCCCATGGAGTGTGATAACAAGTGTAAATCCGCTTTTTGTTGCCATAGGCTCAAGCCTTGTCGTGTTGTTCTTTGTGATCGGATTTTGTTCGGAATCAGTGGATATCCGGGAAGAAATGCGGTTTGAAGTAATCCTTCGTATGCTGATGCGTATCGGGATTTCGCAGTGGCTTGTTTCCTACAATCTGACCATTATAAAAGCGCTGTTCACATCCTGCGGAAACTTAGTCAAACTGCTTGGAGGCAGCCAGAGTACAGAACTTAAGATTGATCCGGCACAAGCAGAGATCATCAGGGAGTTAGGATTCGGAACCAGTATTGTCTTTCTGATACTGGCCGTTTTTGTGTCCTTGATCGTTCTTATATGTGGATTCTTCCTGATCTACAATGTGTATTTCCGCTTTTTAAAAATCATGGTGGTTGTGCCATATGGGGCGGTTGCAAGCAGCACGCTGGCAGGAAACCGAGGAATCAGCAACACCTTTACAAGCTATATGAAATATACCATATCGGTTGTATTTGAGGCGGTAACAATGGCTTTGGCTATCATGTTGTGCAATGCATTTATAAGTTCCGGACTGCCAAGTTTTACGGGTGAGTATGAAGACTGGGCGAAAACGCTAATTTATCTTGGGGAAATGACATTTACGGCAGCACTTACGGTTGGATCAGTAAAAGGCGCACAGGGGCTGACTTCAAAGGCGCTTGGATTGTAGGAGGAAAAACAGACGGCAGAGAGACAAAGGTAACTGGTAAAAGGATTATTAATCAGGGAACAGATTTATAAAGGCATTGAAAATGGTAAACAGCCAATAAATCAGGTAAGTGAAAGGAACAGGTATAGGTAATGGAGAATATAACAATATTTGATTATTATGATGAAGATTCAAAAAAGCCAAAGAAAGTGTATTTAGAAATTGGTGCGTATCAAGATAATGGGCGGTTATATGTAGGGCTTGTTACTGCAGAGAACCATGAGCTTTTCATGGATCTTACGGTGAACTTACAAAGGAAACTGAACGGAAAAAATCAGGCATTTATTGATGGCTTTGCTTCATGTAAAGAGCGAGCAGCTTTTATTGAAGCGAGTAGTCTGGCCCGGCCGCTGGGATACACGGTGCAATCGGGATATGGAAAATACCCGGCATATGAATTTAATGAGGAACGGCTCAGGGAACTGGCTCCAAAAGAGTATGCAGAGTTTGAAAAAGCATATTATGATCATCATCCGGAAGAGAAAGCGGGAAGAGAGACAAAAAAAAGCCCTGAAAAACAACGGGGGAGATAGCTGAAAGAGTAAGAAAGGAGATACCGGAAAACAGCGGAAATAAACAAAACTATTTCTAAAAAGAATTTCGGTTACATAGGTAAAAATGGAAATTGAACTCAGCGAAAATTTAGAACAGTATAAAGAGTCCATTGTACTTGGACTCACGGCGAAACAGCTTTTATTCAGTGTATTGTCCGTTGGAACGGGTGCATTGATCATACTGCTTTTGTACAAGCGGGTCGGACTGACGGTAAGCTGTTATATTGCAACTCCGGCGGTAGTCCCTCTGGCAATGGGCGGATTTTATAACTATCATGGACTGACGTTTTGGCAATTCTTACATAAGATGATACATTTTACTTTTTTTAACCGTCCACTTATCTATGCATCAACAGAAAATGCAGTGGAACTTATGGAAGTATTTATGGCAGGGGAAAAGGAAAAGGCAGAGAAAGAGCAGGCTGGAAAGGAGGGGAAGGCTGGAATGAAGGAAGTGAAAAGAAAAGCAGTCATAATGATCGCCGGAGTATTGGTGGCACTGGCAGCCATAGCGGCGGCAGCCGTCTGGTGGAAAGCCAGGAGACTTAGCATAATGGAATAGTAAAATCCTCTCTTACGGAGGGAGAAACTTTTGGAATGGCAGACAGGACCATAAGTTTCTTCCTGGTCTGCCGGAAAGGAGAATTATTGAAATTATTTACAAATCAATTTGAACAGCTAAAGAAAACCGATAAATTAGTAAGGGCGCCGAAGTCCATACAGCAGACGATCGGTATTTTAAGAATCGCCGGAAATGGTATTTTTGAGGTGGCGAAAGGGAAATATTCAAAGGCGTATGGCTTTCTGGATATTAACTATGTGACGGCCAGTCTGGAGGATCAGGCGGAAATCCTAAAGCAGTACTGCAAAACGGTCAATGCGATCGATGTAAGCTTTAAAATAACGATAAACAACCGGAATAAAAACATGCAGGAATTCCGGGAAAGCATTTTATTCCAACGAAAAGACGATGCTTACGACTGGCTGCGTGATGCCTATAACAAAAACACGGAGCGCCGTATCATTGAGGGGAAACAGGGGATCGAACAGGAGCGGTATTTAACGGTTACGGTGGAAAGAAAAAATTATGAGCAGGCAAAGGCGTTTTTTGCTACATTTGAAGCTACCCTGAAGCAGAACCTTGAAGACCTGGGTTCTGCGATCATGCCCCTTGAGGCAGTGGAACGGCTCCGTATCTTATTTAACTTTTACCGCATTGGGGATGAAGAGAAGTTTCAGTTTGATTTTGAAAACCTGTATAAACGGGGTGGAGATTTTAAAAATGATATCGCCGGCGGCTATATGAAATTCCATCCCGGGGACTTTGAAACGGAGCGTAAGAAGTGCCGGGCATTGTTTATTAAGCGGTATCCGTCGGCACTGTCAGACCGTTTCATAGGCAGGATCACAAACCTGCCGGTGCACAGCATGACGACAATTGACATTATACCGGTCCCGAAGGACCTTACAAACCGTATCCTGCAGAAAAAATATCTGGGCATTGAAAATGATATATTGAAACAGCAGCGTGTCCGTAACCGGAATAACGATTTTTCATCGGATATTTCTTATGGGAAAAAAGTCCAGAAAAAGAAAATAGAAGAGCTGATGGACGATGTGCGGGAAAATGATCAAAACTTGTTTTACGTCGGCGTGACAATGCTGCTTATGGCGGATACAAAAGAGGAGCTTGACAGCGTGACAGAAACCGTTAAAAACATTGGAAACGGGTCAATGTGCCAGATCGAAACGCATTATTACCAGCAGATGGAAGCCTTAAATACGGTCATGCCGGTGGGGATAAGACAGGTATCCACACTCCGGACCATGCTGACCAGAGATATTGCTGCCTTACTGCCGTTCAATGTACAGGAACTAAATGAGTCAGACGGCAATGTCTACGGCATTAACCAGATTTCAAAGAACCTCTGTATTGCCAATCGGAAAAAACTGGCCAATGGCAACGGTATGGTATTCGGGGTGCCCGGGTCGGGCAAATCCTATTTCAGCAAATCGGAAATGCTCCAGGTATTCCTTGGGACGGAAGACGATATTATCATCATTGACCCGACGCTGGAGTATTTTGATATCGCGCAGGCCCTGGGTGATCAGGCAGTGATCGTCAACTTATCCACGTATACGAAGCATTGCATTAATCCTTTGGATATGGATGTATGGTCATTGGATTTAAAGGATTCACAGGGGCTTATCCGTGATAAAGGGGAGTTTATGCTTGGGTTATGTGAGCAGTGTTATGGAGAAAGCTTAAACAGCCGGCACAAATCCATCATTGACCGTTGTGTGAGGAAGCTGTATATTGATATCATCAGAAACAAGGAGAAGCACGTCCCGACAATGGCGGAGTTTTATGAGCTGCTTGTCAGCCAGCCGGAAGCGGAAGCGAAAGACATTGCTCTGGGACTGGAGTTGTTCGTCAATGGTTCATTGAATATTTTCAATAACCAATCCAACGTGGATGTGAAACAGCGGTTTGTGGTGTATGGTACACGTGATTTAGGGAAAGAGCTGGGGGCGATCTCTACTTTGATCATGCTTGAAAATATCACGACCCGGATTGCCGCGAATGCGAAAATCGGACGTGCCACGTGGCTGTATATAGATGAGCTGCATACGGTTTTGGACAAAGAATACAGTGCAAAATACCTGTATACACTATGGAAGAAAGTGCGGAAGCTGGGTGGCCTTTGTACCGGCATCACACAGAATATAACCGACATGATGCAGAATTACACCGCCTTGACCATGCTGGCAAACAGTGAATTTATTGCATTGCTGAAACAGGCAGATGTGGATAGTGCGGAACTGTCAAAAGTGGCTGGCATTCCGGAAGCACAGCTGCGCTATGTGAATAATGCACCTTCTGGTACGGGGATCATCCGTCATGGGAATATCATTGTTCCTTTCGATAATAGGATGAGTAAAACAGCAGAAAATCCATTATATGCACTTTTTAACACAAATCTGCACGAAAAAGCGGAGCACCAGTCGCAGATAAGTGCTGACTATTAAATAAGATCCATAATGAGATTTTGGAGAGCACACATGCGGATTGATTTTTCCGGCGGTTTATAGTTAAATATAGAATAGAAATATTGTCATGCAGGCGGTTGATTAAAGACTGGAGGAATACCTATTTATGAGAAACTACCATATGGTTTATTTCAGCCCTACAAATACAACGCAAAAGATAGTTAAGGAAATTGCAGGGAATTTACCGGAGCCATTTAAAGAATTTGACATTACAGTCCAAGGGCATGATTTATCTTTTGGCAGCGAGGATTTTGTAATCGTAGGGATCCCTGTTTATAGCGGCCGTGTTCCAGCCATCGCGAGGGAAAGATTGTCATCCATGAGTGGAAACAAGACACCAGCTGCGTTGGCAGCCACTTTTGGAAACCGTCATTACGATGATGCGCTGTTGGAATTGAAACATTTGCTGGAATCAAGCGGTTTTCTTGTAGTAGGTGCAGCTGCGTTTGTAACGGAACATTCAGTGGTACCAAGGTTTGGAAAAGGGCGGCCGGATGAATCGGATAAACGGGTAATTCAGCAGTTTACGGCATCATTAAAGAATAAAATAAATATCTGGGATGCAGATGCCCATATGGAAGTTAAGGTAAAAGGAAATCCTGAGTACAGGAAGTATCAGTCCATTCCAATCAAGCCGCATACTACATCCGCCTGTACAAAATGTGGGTTATGTGCCGGGAAATGTCCTGCGAAAGCCATTCCTCCCGATAATCCCCGCAAGACGGATAAGCAAAAATGCGTTACCTGCGTCCGGTGTATCCGTATCTGTCCGAAAGGTGCCAGGAAATTCTATAAGCTTGAGAGTTTTCTTGCAGAAAGAAGCCTAAAAAAATTGTGCAGTGAGTATAAACAGCCCGAAATATTTATGTAAGAGGCAGGGAGTTATCCTTAAGATCAGAATGAGAGGAAGGCAGAAGCTATGGGAAGTAAAAGAACCTGTATCCGGTGCGAGAGCAAAATGAAGCAGCAGTTCATAGGGCTAATGCATTGCAGATGAGGCATGAGCTGGAAAAAGGATATCGGGTACTTTGAACGTACCGGGGACATGGTGTTTGTATTGGAAAGGAAAAGGATTGGGAATAAGGTAAAGCAGGTCCCGATCATCCGGTACAAAAGCAATTAATTGAATAGGGAACCAATGAGATTTTGTAAGGATGTGATTGCCAAAGCGTAATGACATCTTTTTTTGTGGAGGTGATTTTGTATTAGTGATTTATTCTGTGTCCCGCTCGGTGAGCAGGAACATTTAAAACAATTTTTTGAACTTTTCCAGGAGCATCCGGCTATGGAGCCCAGAATGGAAGATATTGAACAGTTAATGTCCTATATCAAGGAGCTTAAAGAGCAGCTGGGTGATGCGTATGAGGAAATTCACTATATAAGGGATGTTATGGAATCCATGCAGGATAAAACGCTGAAAGTGCAGTTGGAAAAGTGCATGGCATCGGCAGGTGAACAGATAAAAGAGGCAAAGACGGCGTGCCAGAATATGAAGGATAGAGTATATCGGGATATTGGAAATGCAGTTCAAAATGCAAAAACGCAGGGAATCCGGGCAGTCGATAAAGCGGTTGATATTGTGCATGTACGCAGGGCATTAGAAACCATAAGAAACTGCCTGGGCAAAGCGGCAGATTCATTAGGGAAAGGGATGCAGCGACTAGACCTGGCGCAGAAAGAGGCCGATGCAATCAAGAAGCATATTGGAAATTTCACAAGAGCGATAGCCGGTAAAAATGAAGATATGCCAAGGCAGAGCAGTGACAAAGGCGTGATTTTGCGCCTTCATAATTCCTTGTCATTTTGCAATAGGCAGGTGGAAGGACTGGAAAAGAAAACGCTGAATGCGCTTGATACGGTAGATCATCTGCATCAGCTGGCAGTTTCCAAAGAGCAAAATCCGACAACTGTGGCTGAAAAAGAAAGAACACCGGAACTGCGGATGCCAAAACAACGCTGAAAGGAGGAAAAAATAAATGGATGTAACAATGGAAGAATTAGAGCAGATGATCGCAGAACTGGAAGAAGGCGTCATGCTGGAGATTGCATGGGAAAAGGAGGAACAAGATGAATGAGTTGAAAATAGTGAGTGTCCGGTTAGTGGAAGAACAGCCATGGAAGAGCAGGAGCCAGTTGAATTCACCGGAAAAGGTTGCGGAATTTTTAAGCGAGGAATTAAGCTGCTATGACAGAGAATTGTTCTGCTGTTTGAATATGAGTACCAAAAGCCAAGTCATCAACATGAGCGTTATAAGCATAGGTACGTTAAATGCAGCACTGGTTCATCCAAGGGAAGTTTTTAAGTCAGCCATACTGTCAAATGCAAACAGTGTGATCTTAGCTCATAACCATCCCTCATGGGTCTGCTCTCCAAGCGAGGAAGACCGAAACATTACCAGACGGCTGGAGGAAAGCGGCAGGTTACTGGGCATAGAGATTTTAGACCACATCATTACCGGAGAACCGGGAGTTTATTATAGTTTCAGGGAGAAGGGAATACTGCCTTTCCGGGATATCGATATAAATATGGCGGCTGACAAGGCAGTACGTTCCCGGTGAAAGAGGGAAGGGCAGATAGAATGAATGATTGATGAGGATAACGAGATTTACTATTGACGGATGCTGTGACAGCATCTTTCTTTTGTTTTTGAAAGAGGTGAAAGATGGGAGTAGAATATCGCATCAGTTTTGGTTTTCAATACGAGGCATGGGAAGTGAAGATTCATTTACCCGAAACGGTCTGTTTTCAGACAGAGACGGAAGCACATGTGGATACTGCCGGCAGGAATCCTTTTGCTTTCATCACCAGTGAGAACATTTTCATGATTGAAAAAGGCCGTGTAGAGGAGATAACTGCCGGTGAGCAGGATTTATACGAATTTTCAGTGTTAAAGGATGAGGTATATGAACGGCTTGGCCGCCCCCTGTCACCGGAAGATATTGACCAGTTAATTGAAGAAAAGCAATTGGAAGAGATCATTTTCAGCAGCCGGTACATAGTGAATGAAAATGACTTCCAGATCAGGAAAGAGGATCTGCCTGTTATTTTTAAAGAGATCAGACGGCATAATGACCCCGTAAAGATTGCGGCATTGGAAGCATATCCGAACATGGCAGGACAAAAAGGTTTTTTATTTGAAAGCCTTTGGTATGCTTTAGAGCGCATAAGGTAAGGGAGGCGTGCAGATGGAAGATAAATTTACGGAGAAGAAAAAGCCGGAAGTGAAAGTAAAGAAACGGGCAGAAGTGAAGATTCACAAAAGAGAAATGACTGCTCTTAAGAAACATACATACAGTTATTTAAAAAAGAAGGATATTGATTTTTTAGGCGAAAAGAAAAAAGCCCTGAGAACAGAAGACCAAAAAAATATATCACAGCCGGGTGAAACATCAAAGACTGCGGTACGGAGTAAGAAAAGCAGACAGAAAGAACCTTCCCTAAAACCATCTTTATCCAGTGTTGTGTTGTCCTCTCCGGCTAATGAAGAATCTGTACTTGTAGGTCATACGGTACAGGATAACAAAAATCAATTCCTGAAACGGCAGTTGATACGAAAACGACGGATGGAGGCAGCAGCTTCTTCTAATATCCGGATCAAAGACCAGCCCTCCGGCCGGATTCTAAAAGGGGTAAAAATGGGTGGTTCTGCAGTCCTTACACAAATGGACGGAGGAGAGGATATCAATGAAGCCCTGCATATCATGGGTACGGCAAAACGTCCGGTTGACACAGCGGTAGAAAAAGCAAAATATATCCATGAAAAAAAGAAACTGAAGGTGCGGAAGCAGGATACCAAAATGCAGGCTGTACAGACCAAAAAAGACTGGCAGGTACAAAAAAAGGAATTACGGAAAAAACAACAGAAAAAAGCTGTAAAGCAAAGGAAAAGGCAGTATATCATCAGTAAACTGACCGGTGCCGGGGAACAGGATAGTTTGGGACAGGTTATAAAAGACATGGTAAAAATGAAAGCCTCTGGGCTGCTTGCAGCGGCTGGAAAGTCCATGCTTGGATTATTAGCCCCGCTCATGGGAACGGCGTTACTGGTTGCGGTCCCGGTACTCTTGATTGTTGTATTATTTTATGCATCACCGCTGGCCGCTTTTATGCCGAACCCAAGTGAGGATACGCCCTCCATGCAGGAGGTATTAAGCGGATATTATCTGGAGTTTAATGCGGGATTGACCGATCATGTCGGTGAGAATGGTACGGTTTCTTATTTACATATGGAGAACGGTAATTATGTGAGTAATTACATGGATACGATGATGGTGTATATGGTGCAGTATGGAACTGGTGATCTGGGCGTGGTGATGGATGAGCAGCATCAAAAGTATTTGAAAGAAGTATTTGATGAAATGAATAGTTATGAAGACACAACGGTCACAACTACAATAAAAGCCGGTGAGAGCCTGGGGAATGTTGTAACCAGTGCATATTGTTCCTGCGTTATTTGCTGCGGACGTTGGAGTGGGGGTCCCACCGCTTCCGGCGCAATGCCCAAGGCAGATCATACGATAGCTGTGGATGCCAGTAATCCTTTTTTGCCAATGGGTACGAAAGTGATCATGAACGGTACGGAGTATGTGGTGGAAGATACCGGGAACTTTGCCCGGTACGGGGTACAGTTTGATATCTATTTTGATGATCATGCAGCAGCAAGCGCATGGGGACATAAACCCCTGGAAGCCTACTTAGCCGATGGGGATGAGAATGCGGTCACCGTAACAAGAAAAGGCAGTTATGTGAAAAATCTGAATTATGAGGATTACATAGCATTAGGGCAGCTTTCAAAGGGACAGGAAGAACTTTTACGTGAAGTGATGTCGGAAGATTTCCGGGCAGAAATGCCAAGCTTTGGCGTGGGAAGCGACGTGGCAGCATTGGCACTGACAAAGGTCGGTTATCCATACAGCCAGGATTTAACACTGAGAATGACGACACATTATGACTGTAGTTCATTGGTATTCCGTTGTTACCGCGATTTTGGCATTGTCTTGCCGGGGACGGCGGCGGAGCAGGGAAAATATATTGCAGATCATGGCTTAGAAGTGACCGAAGACATGCTGCAGTCGGGCGATTTGATTTTTTATTCATATGAAGTGAATAACCGTTTCCGGAATATCAGCCATGTTGCAATTTATATAGGAAATGGCAGAATGGTACATGCATCCGGCACAACCAGGGGTGTTGTTAATGACCCATTCCGGGCATCAAATGTCAATCTATATGGTCGTCCGAGTATCGGAAAATAGAAAAGTAGAAAATGAAAGAATGAAAAGAGTCTGAAAGCAGGCGTATCTAAGAGGGCAGAGGTCAGATGAAATAGAAAAAGGAAAAAAGAAAGGGAATTTTTATGGATTATAATATTAGAGTTTACAAAGTAGAAAAAGAAGACAGCAAGTTGAGAGGATTTGTAACCATCACATTTGAGGGACAGTTTTGTGTAAAAGGGATTGCATTAAAGGAGTCGAAAGCCGGCAGCCTCTATCTTGAATCACCGAGATACCAGGATTATGAAACAAAGGAATATGAGGACCACTTCTTAATCAAGGACAGCAATTTTAGAAAAGAGCTTCTGGAAAATGTGAGGGAGACTTATGCGGATATAGAACAGGATAAGAAGATGGCTGATCTGGAGTGCGTATGGGGGGATGAAGAACTTTATTACGATTTGAATGTATCTCCTTTAGAAAGAAATGGGAATTATAAGGCAGAAGTGCGTATGATGATTCAGGATGTCTTTGTAGTGCAACCAATGCATGTGATCAAAGCCTGGACCGGGAAGTCTTTTGTGGGGATGCCCCAAAGAGAAAATCGGACTAAAAGTGAAAAGGAAGATATTGCACATCCAGTAGAGGCCGCTTTTAAGAGAAAACTGGATGCATCTGTTATGGATATATATAATAAAAAAGTTGAGCTGGCAAAAGATGAACAAAAAAATCGAATGACTAGATGATATAGATTATCCTGAATTTTTTAAGGTGCTATAGAAATAGGGATGGTTAAATCATTGGTTTTGACCTCATCATGACATTGAGTATGGATAGTATCGGAAGAAAACCACTTATATCTTAACAATTTATTATAGCCAGACTTTCATTTTTAAGAAAAAGACAATCAATTGAGGACCGTTCCTTTGTATAAATCAAATCGGCTTAGTGCAAGTGATAAAGAGGGTAGAAAATTCTACTCTCTTTTTAAGTGCATACTTTAGGGATTCATTTCCGTCCTCTGGTGTGGTTTTAAAGCATGCAAATCTATTTTTTTATGGGGATGCCGACCAATTAAAATCCAATGATTTTATCACTCATGGAAATATACCGATTGACATGGTGGTGATCGGAAAACTCCCTGAGGCCATTTTGTAACTATTTCGCAGTATATAAGAATCCTTTCGTTTTTCGTAAGGGAAATGATGTGGCCTCTAAAAGGTATATTGTTTGGGGATTCTGTCAGAAGATATAGTTTCAAGCTGATTGATATGGCGATTACCGATTTAAGTGATTCTTGAAATTTAAATGGAGATAAATCAGATAATGAAAATGTATCACAGAGCATATCAAACATGTGAAGTGGTACGTTTTTTTATTTCTCCAATATCATGTATTTTTAATTTCTTGAAAAGATTTTTAATTTTGCTTCCGATTTTTCATTTCTGATTTGTCTTAGTATATTAAGGGGGAATAAGGGGATTGAACACTGAAATCATAGGAAACTGGGACGTCGGCTCCATTAATTTCTGGGTAAAAAAATATCGCCATTTCTTGGAAATGACGAAAAAAATAGTGAATTTGTATACGATGGTGTTATCATAGCAGAATGTCGACCTAATGTCAATAAAAATAGTGACGGGATTTTTTTGAACAATGGTGGGATTTTTTGTAAAAGCTCAGTCCCATGCAAACAACAATGGGCAGTTTCCGGCCTTTTAAGCAGGAAAAACAATCGGGATGACCGGATACAGAGTAATAGTTCAAGGATAGTAAACCAAAATAGAGGAGGCGATCATTTTTTTGCGCCGTCAATTGCATCGTCAATTGACAAACATACAATCGAAGATGAAAGGGAGGGATTTTTATTATGGCAAAACGCGGGGAAAACATATATAAGAGGAAAGACGGACGATGGGAAGGGCGGTATATCAAGGGACGCAGATCCGATGGGAAGCTGGTTTACGGTTATGTATATGCCAGAAAATACAGTGACTGCAAAGAGAAGCTTGACCAGGCCAAAGCAAGGCACCGGTATGTGCAGGATACGGTTAAGAAATGCGGATCGGGAACGGTCTGTGACTTTCTCAGGTATTGGCTTTACAGTATCGCAAAGTCCCAGGTGAAGGCTTCCACCTTCAGTAATTACGCCGCCATAATAGAGAAATGGCTGCTGCCATTTTGCGGGAATAAAAAGCTGCGTGAGATCGGAAAGGAGGACGTCCAGCGCTTTATCAGCAGCCTGCCGGAGCAGGGTTTGTCTCCGGGAACGGTACGCAATATCTACAACGTCCTGCATTCGGCAATGAAAAAGGCAAAAGAATACGATTACATATCCAGGAATCCCTGTGAGGGCATCTGTCTACCAAAAATGGAGAAAAAAGAAGCACGGCTGCTCACGCTAGAGGAACAGAAAGCATTAGAGCGGGTGGCAAAGGAGGATAAGAACGGCTTCGCCATACTGCTTGCCAGTTACACGGGTCTGCGGGTGGGGGAGATCTGTGGTCTGACCTGGGAGGATGTGGATCTAAAGAACGGGGCACTCCGTGTATCCAGGACTATCCGGCGGGTCCAGTGCCATGATCCGGAGGCAGAGACTAAAACCGTATTGATCACGGGAAGTACAAAAAGTGATAAATCCAGACGCACTATTCCCCTGCCGTCGTGTATCCTGGAGCTGCTCAGTGAGCACCAAAAAACTTCTGCCGGGGAATACGTGTTTACCTGCCAGGGGCATCCGCTGGAGCCGCGCATCCTGCAGTACCGGTTTAAGGTCTTGTTAATGAAAGCGGGACTTGCGGACATCAACTTCCATGCACTCCGGCATACGTTTGCCACCCGGTGTATGGAGCTGTGCTTTGA
>Ga0153996_1000634_pt1 | contig 15564 bp, 11 predicted proteins | sample TSNC080MetaG_FD_104728 | JGI IMG/M metagenome (GOLD analysis project Ga0153996, IMG submission 104728) | Attine ant fungus gardens microbial communities from North Carolina, USA - TSNC080 MetaG | ecosystem: Host-associated > Fungi > Mycelium > Unclassified | place: USA: North Carolina, Lumber...
GTGGTTTTATAAATAGGTCAGCAAGGTTATCAGCTAAAAGAATATACTTGAACATTAGCTTCCCCTTTTTCATATACTCCTTTACAAAATGAAATTTGGCATCTATGTGCTTTGTTCAATGATAGTATTTGTCAGTAGTGCTATTAGATATAGACCCATTGTTGTCAGCATAGGTAGTGATCAGAGTAGGCACTAGTAAGCCAATTTCATTGAAAATTTTCAATTATCTCTTAATGCTTGCTCTTCCAGGATACTAGTTATTATGATCAACCTCATTTCATACAGGTGTTCTCCATGATACTACTGCATGGACTACTTCTATCCATTGACATTTTCTTAATTATACACTAGCTCAGTCAGCACCTCACTGGTAGAGCATGTTCTTTACTCAGCAGACCTCATGCCTACCATATGTACTTCTTTCTCCTATCTTATGGTACATAAGTATATAAACAGTAGATACTCTTCTGTATTCCTTATGCTTTACCAATTGCATTATTTTCTTCCTTCTCTACTCTTACCTCATTCTTGAGTCTTTACTTAAGTGTTACAACATGAGTTACTCCTTAAGGTCATAATATTTGGTAAAGTGTCACCAACTCACCTTGCAACTAGAAAAATAGCAAACTAGAAGACTGGCCATTGGTATATTGCAAAGATTGCTACTGAATATATAATTAGAGCATAGAAGATAAAAGACCTTGAAGGGTGACTCAGCTCAGTTCACATCAGTGAAGAATAGTCAGAGTACCAAGAAGAGTCTAAAGAACAGGACATACAAGAGACAGAATCAGAGGCTGACAAAATAAATGATAAGGAAGAACTCAACAAGTTAAGTGATGCACCATCAATAGAACAACCAAAGAGAAATATATCTAGAACATAAGTAGTCACACCAGCACCAACAACCAGGATAACATCAACACCAACAACAGAAATAGTAAACCACAAGTCAATGGTCCCAGAACCTGAATAGTTCAATGGAGACAGGAAGACATTTGAATACTAGTGGAGGACAATGAAGCTCTACTTAGAAGTCAACAAGATCATGGACATAGATAAGAAGATCATTGCAGTATTAGGCAGATTCAAAGGAGAAACTATAGGAGCATTTGCACAACAAAAGCTTAATAAGATAGATAAAGAAGATAACATTCCAAGTTAGGATGCTTTTAAAGTAGAACTATAACTGGTATATAACAACAAGATGAAAGAAGCTAATGCAAAATAGCATATTGAAACATTTATACAAAAAAAATACATCACAGATTTCCTGATTAAATTCATGGCCCTAGCAAACAAAGCACAAACAGATGACCAACACACAATATTTTTGCTAAAGAACATAAACTAAGAAATCATCAGAGCTATAATGGTATATCCACCCAGCTAAGTCCCAAAGAGCCTAAAACAATAGAAGGTGGCAATCACAGCAGTAGAACAAGGATATGAATGGACCAATATTCACTATAACTACAAGATAGCTTCAGGAATAACCAACAGAGGAATGGGCAAACCAATAGAGATAGGAAAACAAAGAAATAGCACAGAAGAATGCTGTTATGACTTGGCAAAATGGCTAAGTCATTATTTTATTTTTCTTTTCTTTTCTTATTTTTTCTTTTTCTGGACTACACAAGGAAAGAGTGCAAGAAAACATCACATGACCAAGAGTCACAGGGTCATAATCACATGACAGGTGATGTCACATGATGACTGTGGGAAAGTAGTATACTGACCATATAGTAGTTGTATAAGTAGTGTATAGGAAATAATAGGAACTCCATTGAGTTCTCTTTGTCAACTTGGACTTGGAGTGCAATTAAGTCATCTTAGGCTAAGTCACTACACAAGAACTCAATTTCATATCCAGAACACCATCTGCCTTGAACCTTGCTTATCTCATTCTCATCACTTATCAACCCTCGACCAGTGATTATCATGATCACTAGTTATTTCCATATATAGCTAGGTCCTTGGCTTAAGAGGACTTTACTGTCAGTTAGGGACAGTAGGTAGAAGTGTAGTACCAAGCTCAGGTATCATTACTAAGACCTGACCTTGCAATTGAGTGGACTGTGTTAGTATACTTGTACTATATTCTGTTGTAATGCAAGGTTAATGTATTATATTATAGAGGTTATAGTCCAAGTTTTTATAGTTTACAGTTAGTACATTGGATACTGTAGAGTTCCAGAGAGCTATGTAGCTAGTAGACTAACAATGAGTAATAAGGTATACATGTTGCAAATGTCCAATAATAAAGATCTGAAGTTGTTATCTAAAATTATCACAACACTTCCCCTTAACGAGGATCTATGTGGTTCTAGTCATACCAAGAAGTTTAGCAAAATGTTTATGTTTCACTTTTGGGAATGCCTTGGTAAATATATCAGCAAGATTATCATCAGTTGCACAGTATTGTACTGAAACTTCATTAAAAGCAATGTACTCTTAGATGAAGTGGTGACGAATGTTGATATGTTTTGATCCAGCATAGAACTGTGAGTTTTCTGTGAATTTTATTGCAGCTTGGTTGTTAACATTGATAATAGTGGATCTATTAGATGATATTTTAAGTTTGGTGAGTAATTCTTGGATCCAGAGGCATTTACGAGTTATATTGCTGAGTGCCATGTATTCAGCTTCCATTGTAGACAATGTGACTGTAGGCTGTTTCTTTGAGTACCAATGTCATAACTTGGCAAAATGGCTAAGTCATTATTTATATTTCTTTTCTTTTTTTTTTCTTTTATCTTGGACTTATTATATAGAAGGGAGTGCAGAAAAGTGTCATGTCACAAGTGTCACATAGTCACAGTCACATGATAGGAAGTCACAGCATCACATCATATGATATCACATGATAGATCACATGATAGGCATGGAAAAGTAGTGCACAGACCATATAGTAGTTATATAAGTAGTATAGAAAATCTAACAGGAACTCTATCAAGTTCTCTTTGTCAATCACTGAACAAAGAGCAGTTGGCTTTATTCCAGCTTGGAGTTTAGCTTTCTTATACTAGAACTCAATTCACTTCAGAGTACTGTCTGCCTTGGACTTTGCTCACTCTTTACTCTCATTATATCAACCCTTAGCCACTGATCATTGCAATCGGTAGCCACCTCCATACATAGCTAGGCCCTTGGCTTAAGAGGACTTGTCAATCAGTTAGGGATTGACAGTGAAAGTGTAGTACCAAGCTTGGGTATTACTACTGAGACCTGACCTTGCAATCAAGTAGTGTTTAGTAGTATACTTAGTATAAACCTCGTGCTATGCTCCATTGTGAGTTAGTACATGCAGAGGAGTGATAGTTACCTCTAGAGGGCTGTCTAGATTAGGGATCCTCCCCGTGAGGTAATAGTCTAACCATAGTATTAGGGCAGTAGTCAGTAGGGCAGTAGGTGTCTGGTTGGGTGAAGATCTTGTGCCCTAACAGATGTAGTTTTAAATAAGATCAAACATTAACTCTGTACCCTCAGAGACATCACCACAATGTCTCAAACATAATATGATTCTCTCATGAGCAGCTTGCTCAATGAAAAGCATGCCTTTGCTAAATTAAAAGCTGAACTAGAAGGAAGAAGAGAAAAGTTGTGTCAATACTGCAAAGGGTTCAGGCACCTGGCCTGAAACTGCAAGAATAAGAAGGAAGGGGAAAAGAGGACCAATGTTCCCCAGAATAAGTTCGAAGTGTTGAAAAACAGGGTGATGCAGTGTGGAGTTGGGGAGAAGACAATAAAAAGAATAAGAGCAGTGGAGGTTGAGTGTTACAAGTGCAGAGAAATGGGATACAAATGTAGAGAGTATCCATTATAGAAGAAGGTGAAGAAGAAAAAGAGAAGAGTAGAAGAGAGAGCAGCACATGTGGCAATGCCACAAAATGCACAGCAAGGATGGAGGAGGAGCTCAGCAGAAGAGCTAAGAAAAAGAGCAAAGGAACACTGTGGAAAAGGCATCCCAGATGAGGCATGCCTACTAGAACTGGGATGGTATACCAGAGAGGTGATAGTAACATATATGGGGTGTGAAAGGTGTGAAAAAAAGAGATGTCATGTAGATGAGAATAGAGAACAGGGAGTGATTTCAAATAGACAAAGATGGTGTGGGTACCAAAAGAGAAAAGAGAAAGAAGCAGTATGGCCTAGAGAGATAAAGGTGCAGCAAAGCGGTATATGGTCAGGAGAACCAGAAAGTGCAGCAAAAGAGAAGAATAGTCAAAGGGAGGTCAAGAGAACCTTCAAGATACTAAGAGAAGTGTAGTTAAATATGGGGGTAGAAAAACTAGATATGTATGAAGGTGTGACCATAAAAGCACTCTTGGACAGTAGTGCCACAGGGATGTTTATGGACAAAAGGATGGCAGCCAGGCATGGGTTCAAGCTGCAAAAGTTGGAAAGACCAATAATGGTTAGAAATATGGATGGAACAAACAATAGTGGAGGAGCGATCACCTACCAAATAAAGGTGAACATCTATTACAAAGGTCATATAGAAAGAATGAGGATGGATGTATGCAACCTGGGAAAAACAGAAATAATCTTGGGAATACTATGGTTGGCAGCACACAACCCAGAGATAAATTGGGAAATGGGAGAGGTCAAAATGACAAGATGTTCACCCTTGTGTAGCAGAGTAAAAGTAAAAGAGGAAGATAAGAAGAAAAGAGGAAAAAGGATAGTAACCCTAGAAAAAGAGAAAATTGTCAGATGGGCGATAAATGATAAAGAGAATTGGGGAAGAGAAAAGAAAATCGAGAAAGATCACAGGAAAATTGAGAAAATGGTCCCAAGAAAGTTTCTAAAGTGGAGAAAAGTATTTGGGAAAGTAGAGTCAGAGAGGATGCCAATGAGGAAAGTTTGGGATCATGCTATAGATCTCAAAGAGATGTTCAAACCACGAAAAGGAAGAATTTACTCTCTATCCAAAAATAAGAGGGAGGAAGTTCAGAATTTTGTGGAAGACCAACTGAGGAAGGGATATATCAGACTATCAAAATCTCCTCAAATGTCGCCAGTATTCTTTGTAGGAAAAAAGAATAGAAGTAAGAGAATAGTTATGAACTACTGCAATCTAAATGACCAGACAGTGAAGAACAACTATCTGCTACTATTAATTACAGACTTAATAGACAACATGGGTAGCAAGAAAGTATTCACAAAAATGAATCTAAGATGGGGGTTCAATAATATGAGGATCAAAGAAGGGGATAAGTGGAAAGAAGTGTTTACAATGCATGTGGGCTCCTTTGAGCCAACAGTAATGTTCTTTGGAATGACAAACTCACCAGCCATATTCCAGGCGATGATAAATGAAATTCTAAGGAATCTGATCAATGAAGGAAAGGTCGCTGCATTTGTAGATGATGTGTTGGTAAAAACAGAAACTGAGGAAGGACACAATGAAATAGTGGAAGAAGTATTAAAGAGGTTAGAGAAAAATAACTTGTATGTCAAACCAGAGAAATGTATATGGAAAGTAAGGAAGATAAGGTTCTTAGGAGTAGTTATAGGACCTAACAGAATAGAAATGGAAAAGAAAAAGGTAGATGAAGTATTAAGTTGGTCAGAGCCCAAAAATGTAAAAAACATTAAGAAATTTTTAAGCCTCACAAACTATTACAGGAGGTTTATCAAAGACTTCGCTCGAGTGGCCAGACCAGTGAATATGCTCACTAGGAAAGATATGAAGTAGCAGTGGGGGCAGGAGCAGCAGAAAGCATTTGATAAGTTGAAAGGAGTTTTTACAACGAAACCAGTATTAGCAGCCCCAGATCTAGATAAGGAGTTTAGGGTGGAGGCTGATACCTCGAACTATGCAACTGGAGAAGTACTATCTATGAAGTGCTCTGACAATATGTGGAGACCAGTGGCTTTCATTTTAAAATCTCTAAGTGATACAGAACATAACTATGAGATATATGACAAAGAGATGTTAGTTATAATCAGATACCTAGAAGAGTAGTGACACTTCCCAGAAGGGGCAGTAATTAAATTCAAGATTTGGACAGACTACAAAAACCTCAAATACTTCATGAAAACACAAAAGCTAAATCAGAGATAAGCAAGATGGGCTTTATACCTGTTGAGATTTGACTTTACACTAAAACATGTCCCTGGAAGCAAGATGGAAAAGGCAGATAGTCTAAGCAGAAGACCAGACTGAAAGGTAGGGATAGAAAAAGATAATAAGGATGAGACATTGGTAAAACCAGAATAGATGGAAGTAAGAAGAACAGAGGCAGTAGAAATAATAGTAGATGGAATAGATCTACTAGAGGAGGTTAGAAAGTCAAAAGTAAAGGATGATGAAGTGGTAAAAGCTATGGAAGAAATAAAACGAGCAGGATTAAAGATGTTGAGAGATGAGGAGTGGAAAGAGGTTAATGGTATAATATACAAGGAAGGAAAAGTCTATGTACCAAAAGATAACAAGCTTAGAGCAGAGATAATTAGACTGCATCATGATACACCAATAGAAGAACATGGGGGCAATGGAAAATGGTAGAATTGGTTACTAGAAATTTTTAGGTTACAAAAAAAGTAAAATGGTATGTAGAGGGATACGACACCTGCCAGCAAAACAAAAATCGCACAGAACAACCAGCCAGCAAATTAATACCTAACTCAATTCCAGAAAAACCTTGGACACATATATCAGCAGACTTTATCACTAAGTTGCCTTTAGCTCAAGGATATGATTCGATCTTAGTAGTGGTTGATAGGTTAACAAAAATAGTGCATTTTATACCTACTATGGAGAAAACATCAGCAAAGGGGCTAGCACAGTTGTTCAGAGACAATGTGTGGAAATTACATGGTCTGCCTCAGAGTATCATATCAGACAGAGGACCACAATTTGCAGCAGGACTAATGCAAGAGTTGAACAGGATGTTGGGAATTAAGAGTAAATTGTCGACAGCATTCCACTCTCAGACAGATGGACAAACAGAGAGGGTAAATCAGAAGTTGGAACAGTACTTAAGGATATTCATTAATTATAGACAAGAGCAGTAACCAGAATGGTTAGGAATGGCAGAGTTTGCATATAATAACAAAGTATACTCAAGTACTAGGACATCACCTTTTAAGGCAAATTATAGACAAGATCCTAAAATGGGGTTTGAAGGAAGAAGGAAGAGGAAGTATAAAGGGGCAGAGAAATTCATCAAGAAAATGAAAGAGATACAAGAGAAAGCAAAAGCAGCGCTAGGAAAAGCACAGGAAGAGATGAAAAAATATGCAGATAAAAGAAGAGCAGAAGTAAATAACTATAAAGTAGGGGACTTAGTGATGTTGAGTACTAAGAACTTGAAATACCAGATGGTCAGGAGAAGGACAGACAAGTTGATGGAGAGATTTGTAGGCTCTTACAAGATTAAGAAGATCGTATCATCGAACGTAGTAGAATTAGAACTACCTAGTACAGTAAAGATACATCTGGTAGTAAACGTTAGTAGGATACGTAAATATGTAGGGCAAGTAGAAGGGCAGAAGAAGGAGCAACCAGCTCTAGTAATAATTGAAGGGGAAGAAAAATGGGAGGTGGAGAGGATTTTGAATAAGCGACAAGAAGGATAAATACTTAGTATACTAAAAAGGATTTACAGCAGAGTCAGATACATGGGAAGGAAAGAAAAACTTGAAAAATGCAAAAGAAGCAATTAAGGAGTTTGAAAAAGAATATCAACAAGATATGGAAGATGTAGCAAGACAGAAATGTGAGGAAAAAACATTTAGAAGAGGAGAATTGTCAGGGAGATTTACAGCAAGAAAACTGTTTGGATGGTCAGATAAAAGGTACAATCAAGAATATTGGGGAAGGCTAGAAAGGAATTGGAGACAGTGGAAAGGAAAGTAATCAAGGGAAAGAAAAATGGAAACAATTACAGAAGAAGAAGAAATCAAGGAAGAAAATTCAGGAGTTAGAGAATGGACAAAAGAAGATGACGATAAGATGGGCAACATAATGGACCTATACTATGAGTTGTAGGAAATTCCTCAGAATGAGAAAACTTAAGAGAAAGGTGATGTTATGATTTGGCAAAATAGCTAAGTCATTATTTATATTTCTTTTCTTTTCTTTTTCTTTTATCTTGAACTTACTACACAGAAGAGAGTGCAGGAAAGTGTTATGTCACAAGTGTCACATAGTCACACTCACAGCATCACATCACATGATGTCACATGATGGGTCACATAATAGGCATGGAAAAGTAGTGCACAGATCATATAATAATTGTATAAGTAGTATAGAAAATCTAACAAGAACTCTATCGAGTTCTCTTTGTTAATCGCTAAACAAAGAGCAGTTGGCTTTATTCCAGCTTGGAGTTTAGCTTTCTTACAACCAAGAGATAACTCCTCCTCCAAACATGATGGCATAGCCTGATACTGACCTTCTATCAGTCAGGTTTGTTCCTCAATTAGCATCTGAATAACTATGAGGATCGAGATTGGAAGGTAAGTAGGTGATGTCTAAGTTGAGTATGTCTTTGATGTAGTGAAAGGCATGTTTGGCTGTTGTCCAATGGATTGGTGAGAGATTATTCATGAACTGAGATAGTTCATAAACTGTGTATTTGAGATCTGGTCTAGTAGCGATAGCAGCAAAGTTGAGTGAGCCAATAACAGTAGAATATTCATACACTAGCTGAGGTGGTACAGGCTCGGTATCATTAGAGGTCTTGTTGAGTTTAATATTAGGATCGAGTGGAGTAGTGACAGGATGGCATTCAGTCATCTGAAATCTCTCAAAAATCTTCTTGAGATATTGAATTTAGGTGATTGTAATAGAGCTAGTGGTTTTGTCTCGGGTTATTTCCATGCCTAATATTTGTTTGACTGGGCCTAAGTCTTGGGTGTTGAACTTTGAGCTAAGGTCAGATTTGACCTGTGACATAAGAGTATTAGAGGATACTAAGATGGTCATATCATCAATATGTATAGCAACAATGACAATACCATCTGTGTTCTGTTGAATATAAACACATTAGTCTGCAATGAGTTGAGTGAATCCTAGAGAAATAAATTCAGAATTTAGCTTCTTGTTCCAGATGGCACCAGACTGTTTGAGTCCATAGAGTGAACAACGTAATCTGTAGATATAATTGGTTTCATCTTTATAGCTAGATAACTGTTTCATATAGATCATTTCATTGAGTTCACTATTTAGATAAGCCCCAACTACATTCATAGTATGAATATCAAGCTTGTAGCAGGCAGCAATGGCTATAAGGGTCTAGAAAGTTTCAAGTCGAACTACAGGTGCAAAAGTTTCTATAAAATCAATACCAGAAATCTGAGAAAATTCCTTAGCAACTAGGCAGCCTTTGTAATGTGTAATGGCACCAGTGTGGTCTCATTTGACTTTGAGAACCCATTTACATTTGATAGGTTTGCAATCCGCTAGTAATTCAGTGAGTTTCTAGGTACTAGTGTTTTCTAGTTGAGTGATTTCTTTGTTCATTGCATCTTGCCATTGTGCTACATCGTGTCAGGATATGGCTTCATAATAGGATGAGGGCTCATCTGAAGTAGTAGGTTACTTGAGAGAAGTGCAAACTCATTAGTGGGTTTTTGATCAGAGTTGAGTGGGATGACAGTTTCCCAATCTAGGGGTTTGTTCCTGGCTTGAGGATTGTTAAGGACATGATAGTCTATTGATGGTTGGGATGCAATATGGGCAGAGCGTTTGCAGAGTAGTGGTGCTGGTTTTGGAATATATGACTTTGATGGTACATTGGGTAGTTAAACAGAATAATTTGTAGTTGTTTTCTTTGGGGTTTTGGGAGATTCTAAGTCAAATTTTGAATCAAGTTGTGAACCCAAAATTTGCTTGAATATTTCCTGCTTCCCCTCAAGCGATAGAGGGTTTAAAGTATTAGTGACATTGTTGAAGCTAGCAGGATTTGGGATAGTATAGTGATACTCATGTGTTTGATTCTCAAAGATCACATTCCAGAATATCTGAATCTGGTGTGAGTGGAGATTCCAGTATCTCCAAGCTTTGCCATGATCTGATAAGCCAACAAAGATAAATTCTCAGGATTTTGGGTTGAGTTTAGAGTTTTGACTTGAAAGACCTAGCATTTAATTCCAAATTCTTGAAGTATTAAAATATTAGGCTTTTTTCCTGTGAAAGCTTCTTTTGGGGTAATGAGTTCTTTGAGGGCTTGTGTTGATAATCTGTTCTTAAGATAGCAGGCATAAGTGACTGCTTCTGGCCAGAGAAAATAGGGGATATTGTGTTCAAGTATCATAGTACGCATGTGCTCAATTAGGGTACGATTAAGATGTTCAGCAGTGCTATTTTGGGCAGCTGTAATTTCATATCATATTCCACAAGATTTGAGATAGTCAATTACCTCATGATCAATATATTTTCCTCTACTGTCAAATCATATAGTTTTGAGGTTTTTGCCAGTTTGAGTCTTGATAAAGGCTTGGTAATCTTTGATGTGTCTAAGAACATTCTTTTTTTTCATGAAGTGGATCTAAGTACACCATGTTGTACCATCTGTGAAGCTAACATAGTAGCATTCTTCTTTAATTTCAGTAGTTTAAGCTGGCTCCCAAATATCAGTAAACATCATGTCACCAATTTCTTTGTATTCAGTCTTGAATTGTTGTGGGAATGGTATGATGTGAGACTTGGCCTTGATACATGATATATACTAAGATGGCAGAATGTCTGGGTTGACCTCTATTCTCTTGACCATGTCCTTTTCCTTTAGCATCTCAACTGATCCCATATAGATATGTCCTATGATTTTATGCCAGTCATGCCATGTATGGTTTTGTGGGGTTTGGGCAGCATAGGCATGGTGAGAGATGATTGAAGTAATATTGAGTATGTATAAGCTATTCCATTTTGGTTCTGACATAATGATTTCATTTTGGTTATTTGGTAATGTGATAGTAATCCCCTTCTGATAGAAATTAACCCCATAGTTCATGTTTGTGATGTGGCTAATGGATACTAAATTGAATGGAGTAGTGGAGCAGTGGATAGCATTATGTAGTAGTATAGGGTAAGATCAGTTTCCTACTATGGCAGTAAGTTTAACATTTCCTTTGCCTATGCCTTTGGTAGTACTGCCAACACCCTGAATTGGGTGATCTCATAGTTCTGTGTAGGTAATGAAAGCAGAACGGTCTTGAACAAGGTGTGATATAGTACCTGAATCAGTGATCCAAGCAGTGGAAGTAAGTGTACTTGCTGAAAGAGCTATATCTTGTGCAATAAATGAAAATTCTAACTGCACTGAGTAGACAGTGTTGGAAAAATTCTGAAAATTTCTCCTATGACCATAAGAGTTGTTGTTATTGCTAGAATAATTTCCAGGTTTTCCTCCATTCTGAAGATCTTGTTTCTTGGTCTGACACTTCTTTTGAATATGGCCAATATATTTACAGTAGTGACAAGTGACATTGGCATTGTATTTTGACCTGTGAGAATGATTGTTGGTTGTTGATGGGCCTTGATAATTATGATTACCATGAGCTAAGAATGCAATTTTGGAAGAGGTATTTTTGGATTTCTTGTGCAGGTCTTTTTCCAGGATCTTAGATATGAGTTTAGATAAGTCAGGATCAGCAGTGTCCAAGATGGTAGACTTGTCAATAGTGGACACAAAAAGGTCCCAAGAGTCAGATAGTGATGTGAGGAATATGGTAGAGAATTCTGATTCTAGCATGGCTTGTTCTTGGCTGACAAGTTGTTGACAGAGTTCACAGAGAGTACAGATATGCTCTTCAAGGTCAGCTCCTTCTAGGCAGTGTGTCCTAAAAAGTTTTTGGCAAGTAGCAATAATACTTATAGTACCTGCAGCCTTATACATCCTCTTAAGTGTATCCCAAGCTTTCTTTGATGTTTTTGCACCTGTAATATAGATAAGGGCACTGTCATCTACATGCAAACTAATAGTGAAGAGAGCCTTATGATCCTTTTCATTCCAAATTTCAATGGCAGATTCATTAGATTTGTCATCAGCAAGAGAGGATGCCATAGATTCGATGTATTTGAATAAGCCAAGATCAATCAAGATATGCCTCATCTTGATATACTAGACATTGTAGTTGGCCATATTGTGTAGGGGTTCAATCTGATAGGTGGATATTGAATCTGTACCAGTAAACATTATGATATAGGTGTAATAAGGAAGTGTATGTAATTATGTGAGGTTGTTTTTGAAAGAGAGAAATAGGCAGCAGGAACAGAAGTAGGATAGTGAGCAATTTCAGTAAAGGCCAGGGCCCATAACCTGTTGTAATGCGAGGTTAATATATTATATTATAGAGATTATAATCCAAGTTTTTATAGTCTATAGTTAGTACGTCAGATGCTGTAGAGTTCCAGAGGGTTATATAGCTAGTAGACTAACAATGAGTAATAAGGTATACATGTTGCAAATGTCTGATAATGAAAATCCATAGTTGTTATCTAAAATTATCATAATATATTTTTGGTATAAACTTTGTGCTATAGATATATTGTTATCTGTCTACACAGAGGAGTGACAGTTACTTCTTAGAAGGCTATTTAGAGTAGAGATCTCCTCTGTAGAGTAATTATTTAACTATATTACTAGGGCGGTAGTTAGTAGAGCAGTAGGAATCTGGCTGAGTGAAAATCTTGTACTCCAGCAGATATAGAATAACTAGTAAGATCAACCATTTATTTTATACCCTTGAAACATCAACATGATATCTCAAACTCAATATAACTCCCTCATAAGCAACTTGCTCAATGAAAAGCATGCTCTCACTAAGTTAAGAGCAGAATTGAAAGAAAGAAAGAGAAAGATTTGTTGGCATTGTAAAAAGTTTGGGCACTTGGCCCAAAACTGCAGGAATAGAAAAGGAAAAGAAAAGGCAAAAGTCAGTTTCCCAGAATAAATTTGAAATATTGTCGAGTAGAGTAATGAGGTATAGAGTAGAGATAAGAAAACAGAAAGTAATTGAAGAAGAAGAAGAAGAATAAAAGATGCAATGTTTTAGGTATTGGAGAGAGGGGCACTACAAATGGGAGTGTCCTAATATTAAAGTAGAGAAGAGAAGGCAGGAGGAACAAGCAGTGCTGTTACACCATCAGCAAATTTTCTGCAGAAATGTAGCATAGAATACATATTATATCCCTGGATTTCATTATTGGAACCCACTCTAAAAACCTTCTACAAGCCCCAGACATAATCTAGACCTAAGATTGGGTACTTCTATTAAGTAGTTGCCCAGCTACCTTATGCTAGAATAGCATATACCTTAGGAGACAAGACTGATGAGCTAGCATCAGAGATAGACTATCAATGTTAATACTCTAAAACTCAGAGGTTAAGGATATCTTTGGAGTGTGATATAATTTTAATCTAGAGCAGACTTAGACTAATATGATACTAAGATAACAAATCAAAAGTCTATTAGTGACTAGTAATCCCATCACTACTAGACTCAGTCAAGAAGCAAATATGCCATAGAGCAACAGCAATATTAATGACCTTCATATGCACTTGTATGTATTTCTAGTATCACAGTTGTGCTATGGACTAGTAGTCACATACTGTATGGTTTACCACTACACTAAAAGGACAATGTTAGCAAGGCTACTTGTTAACAAGGGTCCAGCTATTTATGTAGTTTATTTGAATAGGTATTTTGTTATACCTCCATGATACTATTTAGTAGTCACTTTTTTGTGACATCTAGATCATATTCAGAGTATAAGGAAGCTAGTTTAGAGATTGGAAAATGTTGGGCAGGAGAGAAGTATGAAAGTAGAGCAGGATCATATGGTTATCTAGTATGTATACTGCACCGAATGTGGGATGATGGCAGCTGAGTGAGCATGACAAAGCTTCACCTAATCATGACTAAGTTTTACCTAATGGCTCTCTTTTCACTTAAAAACTCTACAAAATTCAAATAAATTCAGAATAAATTCAAATAAATTAGGACAAATGAGAATAAAATTGGAACAGACCTGTGGTCTTACTGTTGTAGGAAGGAAGCAGAGCGACCTGACTTACAACAGTGCAAATTATGAAGGAAGGAAGCAGAGCAACCTGACATACAATTTGCAAACTGACTGTGGCCTTACTGTTGTAGAAAGGGAGTACAGTGACCTGACACACAACAGTGCAAATTACCAGTGAAGGAAGGGAGCACAGTGACCTGACACACAATATTGCTCACTGTGTCACAGACCATTGTTGGAAAGGAGCAAAGCAACCTGATGGACAACACTATCTGCAGCTACGTAGACCATTATAGAAAGGAAGCGTAGCAGACTAACTTCAACACAAACTTAATAACACAGAATTAGTAGAGGGTTAGGGGGGTACTATCTGCAGCTGCTCAGACTGTTGTTGGAAGGAAGCAAAGCGACCTGATGGACAACACTATCTACAGCTGCACAAACCATTATTAGAAGGGAGCAAAGCGACCTGATAGACAACACTATCTGCAGCTGTACAGACCATTGTAGAAAGGAAGTGTAGTAGACTGACTTCAACACAAACTTAATAACGTAGAATTAGTAGAGGATTCAAGAAGGGCCGGAGGCCCAGATGAAAACCTCATCTAGTATGTATGCTACACCAAACGTGGGATGATGCCACTGACTAACTGCTGACTAAATTTTACCTAAGCGTTCCCACACCCTCTCTTCCCACTCAAAAATAGAATAGAAATCTTGATAAAATAAGAAGATTTTGAAGAAAATTAGTAACTCCCTTTCTCTTTTCTTCTTTTATTTTAGCAGATTTTAACAGAATATTCAATCATTACAATTCTTCTCTTTTCATAATTCAATCCAAATGCATGTGTGAGAGGAACATAATATGTACAAACAATGCCAGCTCATCATCGAGTTCACTCTCTCAAATCATAGTCACTATTCCCCATCCTCCCCTACCCTTCTCTTTGCTCTCTTATACCTCTCTACTCTCTCTATACCTTGACTGGAAGCTGGGCCCTAGGTGTAAAGGGGACAGTACTTTACAACTGTGGTGTAGAGCTTAGAGTGTGTGACTAAGCTCAGGTCTCCTCTCCCAGAAGGACTCTTTCCTTGAGCAGTGTTTGGTAGTATACCTGTAAACTCTTCTATTATAAACCTGGTGCTAGAGGTCCATTGTGATCTGTATATGCAAGGGAGTGACGGTTATTCATTAAGAAGCCGCTTAGAGTAGGGGTTCCCTTCTTAGGAGCAATAGTATACCTTTTTTCTTAGAGTAGCTGTAAGTGAACAGTAAGATAATTGTGAGAAATGGATCCTGTTGAAGAAGAACATCAGGCTAGGAGAGCTGAGGAGAGAGTACAGTGAGATCAGCAACCTGCTGCTCCTGTCTTAAATAGAGGAAGAGGAAGAAGAACTAAATACCACTTAACTTCTACACATATTCCACAAAACCTTGATGATGCTATACTTGACTTACGCCAACATTAACTTGCTCAACAACATCAACTTCTTGATCATTTGCAAATCACAAGAGTAGAGGCAGAAAGACAGAGACAAGTAGAAGAGAGACAGTTACAGCAACAAAGAGTAATAGAACAGTTGGA
>Ga0153996_1000635_pt1 | contig 15559 bp, 12 predicted proteins | sample TSNC080MetaG_FD_104728 | JGI IMG/M metagenome (GOLD analysis project Ga0153996, IMG submission 104728) | Attine ant fungus gardens microbial communities from North Carolina, USA - TSNC080 MetaG | ecosystem: Host-associated > Fungi > Mycelium > Unclassified | place: USA: North Carolina, Lumber...
GTAAGGGAGGTGCTGGGGTATGGAAATTGATGAATTATATACCGATATTGTTAAAGAATACAGCATGGTAAACTACAACCAGCACCACCTAAACTACCCCAGCATTCGCATGCCGGGAAAGAACCCCAGTTGCGGAGATGAAATCGAGCTGGAGCTGAAATTAACGGATGGAAGGATTGAAGATGCCGCCTTTACCGGTATCGGCTGCGCGATATCGCGGGCATCGGTAAACCTGATGATCGACCTGGTCAAAGGCAAATCAGTAGAGGAAGCCGGTCAATTGACGGAAATTTTTCTGGCGATGGCCAAAAGGGAAGATGTAAGTGATGCTGACCTGGAAAAGCTGTTGGATGCGGCCGCTCTGCAAAGCGTTTCAAATATGCCGGCACGGGTAAAATGTGCCACAATGCCGTGGCATACCTTAAGTATGGCGTTGTCGCAGTGAGTGGAGGGGGGATCGGACGCGGAAAAGGGAAACAGCATATCTTTGTGTGAACGCAAGTAACGCTCTGACAAGCCAACTGTTAACTTCGGCTATAATAACGCTCGGGAAAGCCCTCGCGCCAAGCCTGCGTAAACATTTGTCTTGTCGCCGCTAATGACACTTGCTGATTGTTCACATGAAGATATGCTGTTTCCCTTTTCCGCTGCTCAGATGCCCCACACGCAGTGGCGTCCCGGCATATTTACTCCACTGGCAAAATGTGGTAGGATATAATTATCGATAAGACCGGTTTTTGAAAGGTTACAAAAGATGAATCAATAAAGTACGGAGGAAACAAATGGTATATAAAAGCAAAGGTAAAAGATTAACGACATATGTGCCGGATTATGTAGTATTCGATCTGGAGACGACCGGAATTAATGTAAACAAAGATAATATTATCGAGATATCGGCTGTTAAGGTGAAGAATCAAGAGGTTGTAGATACCTTTTCCACTTTGATAAACCCGCAGCGCAGTATTCCTTACGGGGCCACTGCAGTGAATGGCATCACCGACAAGATGGTGGCGGATGCACCGGTCATTCATGAGGTGATGGACGAATTTCTCGGCTTTACCGAAAGTCAGATTCTTGTCGGCCACAACATTCACACCTTTGATCTGAAGTTTATATATCAGGCGGCGGATTTATTCGGTGCGGCAGTGGTTAATGACTATATCGACACATTATACATGGCCAGAACCTGTCTGCCCCAGCTGAAAAAATACAAACTGGTGGATATTTCGGCTCATTTCAATATCAGCAGTGAAGGAGCTCACCGGGCTATGAATGACTGTATCATGAACCAGCGCTGCTTCGAAGAAATGGGAAAAATTCAGGGGACGATGAAGCTGGAACTGTGTCCCCGGTGCGGCGCCGAATTGCAGCAGCGCAGCGGTAAGTTCGGCCGTTTCTGGGGCTGCAGCGGTTATCCTGATTGCCGTTATACCAGAAATGTATAAATTTTAGAAGAGTGAAGGGAGGTGTCCTATGACAATACGAGAGGCCCGGAGAGAAGATTTGCGTGAGATACTGGAATTGCAGTATCAAGCCTATCAAAGTGAGGCCGAACTGCATCAGAATTATGACATACCTCCGCTGAAGCAGACGATGGAAGAAACAGAACAAGAATTTGAGAAGGGGACATTTCTTAAACTTCTGGATGATAAAAATGTCATCATCGGGTCGGTGAGAGCTTACTCTCAAAAGGGTACGCTGTTTATCGGCAAACTCATGGTTCATCCTGACTTTCGAAGACGCGGCTTGGGCTTAAAACTGCTGAAAGAAATTGAGAATGTATTGCCGCATAAACGATATGAACTGTTTACCAGTTCAAAAAGCAGAAATAATATTCAGCTTTATCAGAAGTCAGGTTACCGGGTGTTCGCCGAGAAAGCAATTACTGGTGATCTGACATTTATATATTTGGAGAAAACAAGGTAGTAAACGACAGGTTTGTAATCGATGGTGAAAAAAGTTGCATAAGTATTGATCTATAAATTTATAAATATGTACTAAAAATAATTATTTTTAGCAAATGGTATTGTATTTTTTTCTTTTGTGAGATATTATGACAACGTAAGACAAATGAGGATGACGGATATGAAAAAAGCTACAATAGTAGACATTGCTAAAGTATGCAAGGTATCTACAAAAACGGTTTCCAGAGTTATGAATAACAGTCCCAATGTAAGTGATAAGACCAAGGAATTAGTCCGTAATGCTATGAAAGAATACGGATACCAGGTGAATATGCTTGCAAGGGGGTTAAAGGGGAGCCGGACAAATATTATTGTAGTCTTTGCAGAACGTCATAATGAAGAACACTTAAGCATATGGCATACAATTATGCTGAAATATCTTTTCAGGTATGGTAAACAGAAATCTATGAAAATAATTGTATCCCCATCGAGCAGTGAACGTTTTGAGGAAGATGAGACCGATGGTTTTTATCTAATCGCAAATGGAATTGCAGATGGCGCGATATTGCTTGAAAATGTAGTGAATGATCCGCGCATTGAATACTTTGAAAAAAGGAATATTCCTTATATTGTATTTGGTGAGCCGGAAGATAACAAGTATGTTCCTTCCATTAGTCTGGATAATTATGATGTAGGTTACAGGGGCGGAAGTTTCCTGCTTGAAAAAGGCTATAAGAATATCGCATTTCTAATAGGTGAGAACAAGTTTTTAACTACAAAATTTCGTATACAGGGGTTTGTTGATGCATTAAAGGGTGAGGATATAAAATATAATATTTATTCTGGAACAGATACAGTTGAGAAAGCATATCTGCGCTCAGTGGAAATTTTAGAAAAAGAAAAAGTAGATGCCTTTTTTGTATCCGGTGATGAACGTGCGATAGGTGTATACCGGGGGATCTATGAGAATGGATACCAGATACCGGGAGATATCGGAGTTCTTGGTATTGACAATATTAATCTGGGTGCTTACCTGTATCCGCCGATTTCCACTCTGGAACAGAATTTTAAAAGCATGGCCAGGAAGTGTATTGACTGCATTGTTGACCAGATAGAAGGCGAAGAGATAGTTAAGTATACAATCAAATTTCCTTCGACTATTATAGAACGTGAATCTACCAGATAATAATAAGAATTATAGATTAGCATAGGATTCAACATCCTATGCAAAAAAACCATCCAAAATGACAACGTTGGACAAAATGAGAAAATAGGAGTAGATATGAACAAAAGAGCGCAAATAGAAAAAAGTCTGCGGTTTATTTATAAAGATGAAGCGCTTGCAGTAAAACTTGCAGATGACATAGAAAGACAGTTTTCAAAATATCTGAAGGACACTATGAAGGGTGTAGAACTGTCAGAAAAAGATTCTGTCTTAATCACTTACGGAGATACACTTCAGGATGGTAAAAGGCCGCCGCTTCAGGTAATGGCAACATTTCTGAAGGAATATGTAGGCGATGCAGTTGATGCGGTACATCTTCTGCCAATGTATCCCTACACCTCCGATGATGGTTTTTCAGTTACGGATTATCGTGAGATTAACCCGGATTTAGGAACCTGGAACGATATTGATAAACTGAGAGATTCTTATCACCTCATGTTTGACGCGGTTATCAATCATATATCAAAAAGCAGTGAATGGTTTCAAAAATATTTAAAGTGTGAGCAGCCGTATAAGGACTATTTTATAACAACCGATCCTGATACGGATTACAGCACAGTTATCAGGCCAAGGACGCAGCCGCTGCTGACACCTTTTAAGACTGCAGAGGGGATTAAGCATGTATGGACAACATTTAGTGAGGATCAGATAGACTTAAACTTTAAAAACCCCGATGTATTAATAGAAGTAATTGATATCCTTCTTGCTTATTCTCACAGCGGGGCCAAGTTTATCCGCCTGGATGCAATAGGGTTCATGTGGAAAGAAGACGGAACAAGCTGCATGCATCTTCCGGAAACGCATGAGATTATAAAATTATGCAAGACAATATTGGATGTCTATGCCCCGGGAACATTTTTGATTACGGAGACAAATGTGCCTCATAAGGATAACATCAGTTACTTTGGCGACGGGACAGACGAAGCCAAGCTGGTATATCAGTTTCCGCTTCCGCCGCTGGTTATGTACTCTTTGTTAAAAGGGAACGCAGAGGCGCTTGCAAGGTGGGCGGATGCGTTGGAACTGCCGTCAAAAGAAGTAACCTTCTTCAACTTTTTGAGTTCCCATGATGGAATTGGAGTCAGACCGGTAGAAGGTATCTTGTCCGGGAAAGAGATTCAGTTTCTCGCAGACAGTGCGCTGAAGCATGGAGGAGAAATTTCATATAAAGATAATGGAGACGGGACCAGAAGTCCTTATGAATTAAATATCAATTATCAGGATGCGCTGGCGGGCCCGGATGAATCTGATGATATCAGAATTCGAAGATTCCTGGCTGCACAGACGATTCTGCTGTCGATGCAGGGAGTTCCGGGAATTTATATCCACAGCCTTCTGGGGTCGAGAAATGACTATTATGGTAAAACAGTTTCCGGAATAGCAAGAAGGATAAACAGGGAAAAACTGGACATAAATATTTTGACTGCACAGTTAAGAAAAAATACAAACAGAAAGAAAATATTTGATGAAGTCATCAGAAGATTAAATATCAGAAAACAGTATTCCGGATTCGCGCCCTCATCCGGACAAGAAATTGTGATGGAAGATAGAAGGGTATTCTATATCGTTCGAAGAGATTTTGAAAAGAACCAGACAATCCATGTGTTAATTAATGTTTCCGCGGAGTCTGTAACAATGCCACTGAAATGCAAAAGAGGAGTTGATCTGCTTACTGATACTCAGGTTATGGAGCAGATAGTCTTGGATGAACTGGCAGCAGTATGGATTTTAGAGGAACAATAATTTAATAAAAAAGCAAAGGAGAAGTGGTATGAAAAAGAAAGTAGTAAGTTTATTAATTGCTGCAGCGATGGTAACAGGTTTGTTAGCAGGATGCGGCGGAAAAGATTCTTCTGCAACTGATAGCAAAGGAGCAGACGGAGAAGTTAAAATCCAGTTTATGCATCAGCAGGTGGAGCAGGAAAGACAGGATATGATTCAGGCCATCATCGATAAGTTCGAGGAGGAAAATCCTGGAATTAAAGTAGAGCAGATCCCGGTAAATGAGGATGATTTCGATACTAAAATCGTTGCTCTTGGCGGAAGCGGGACGCTTCCGGCAATTATTGAATACAATCAGGAGCAGGCCAAGAAGAGTGTCACAAATCAATTTACAGATTTAGAAGCGACAGATGAGGTAATCAATAATAAAGGCGCAGATGCTTTTTATGAAGGCGCACTGGAGCTGATGAAGACAGAAGACGGAGAACACTATTCAGCAGTGCCGATTGCAAGCTGGGTACAGGGCATCTGGGTCAATGAAAAGATGCTGCAGGAAAAAGGTTTTGAGGCGCCGGAAAATTGGGATGAGGTACTGGAAATAGCAGAAGCTTTCTATGATCCCGGCAGCAAACAATATGGAATTGCCCTTCCGACCGGAGATGTAGCTTTTACAGAGCAGGTATTTTCACAGTATGCAATTTCTAACGGAGCAAACGTATTTGATAAAGACGGCGGCATTACATTTGATACACCGGAAATGAAGGAAGCAGTAGAATTTTATAAATCTCTGGCATCCTATTCGATGCCGGGTTCTACAGAAGTAGCTGATGTAAAAGATGCTTTTGTTGGTGGAAATGCGCCGATGGCTATGTATTCTACATATATTATCAACGCAGTTATTGAAGCCGGATTTATCGATGATTTATCTTTAGTGCTGCCAACTAACAAAGATGAAGCAGCTTATGGCTGTGTACTGGCTCTTGGTATTTCTGACGGATTGGAAGATGCAGAAACAGAAGCCGCAAAGAAATTCGTAAGTTATATGCTGGAAGATGAAGGCAATATTGGCTGGCTGCATATGGCTCCGGGCGGACTGCAGCCGGTGGTTGAAGCAATAAGTGGAAACGAAGCATACGAATCTTTAGATGCGATCCAGAAGTACGCGCATTTGAGTGATGATATTGCAGAAGCAGTAGAGAACCTTCAGTTATTCGGTACTGTAGACGGCAAGAATTTTGTGGCTATGGGGGATATTGAAAGCGCAGGTATTATTAGTAAAGCATTAAATAATATCATCGTACAGGGCGCCGATATCGACTCAGAGTTATCAAGTGCGCAGTCAGCAATTGAAGATATTGTAAAATAGTTTTGAATAAGGGGCAGTCTGTATATGATCAGGCTGCCTTCCTTAAGACAAGAGAAAGCTGGAGGATAGATATGCGTAAAGGCAAAAAAGTGTTAGGTGGAAGTCAAAATGCATTTGCATATAAATTGCTGGGTCCCAGTCTGATTCTGCTGGTAGTATTAATCGGTTATCCGATGATTTATAATATCGTTATTAGTTTTCAGTCAGTTCCCATCAATCCGAAAATGGATGCCACTTTCTTAGGAGTGGAAAATTATGTTTCGGTATTGACAGATCCATCGTTTTATCATTCAGTAGGGACAACTTTAGTGTTTACGGCACTGGTAGTTGCAGTAAGTACTGTCATGGGGCTTGCAGTGGCGTTACTGATGAATCGTACATTTGCAGGTAAAAAATTGGTGAATTCCATTATCATTATCTCCTACGTAGTGCCGTCTGTGTGTTTGATTTTCGTATGGAGATACATGTTTAATAATATCTATGGTATTATCAATTATTTTATTGTGGACCTGTTCCACTTTACGGATGAGGTTCCGTTATGGTTTGATAAGCCGGTCAGTGCATTCATTCTGGTTGGGATATTTGCGGTATGGAAGTTCTATCCATATGCGTATATGGCTTTTACAGCAATATTACAATCTATTGATAAGAGCCTTTACGAAGCGGCCAAGATCGATGGTGCTTCAAAATGGGAACAGTTTAAAGCAGTTACCTATCCGGCATTAAAACCAACGCTTGTTACGGTAATTAGTCTAAGAACTATATGGGTATTTTATATCTATGCAGAAGTATATCTGCTGACGAAACAGGTAGATGTCCTGGGGGTATATCTCTATGATATGGCATTTGCCAGCCAGAACTTCGGTAAAGCAGCAGCTATTTCAATTATTTTGTTCGCAGTCATTTTTAGTTTCATTATGCTGCTGAGAAAGAAGGTGCTTAAAGTTGAAAAGGACTAATAAAAAACTGATTAAAAATATCGGGTTTTACGCACTGGTTTTTTTACTGGTGGCAGTGCTGATGTTTCCAATTATTATTATGATCAGCGTAGCGGTAAAGTCTACAGCCGAAACAATTGGATTTCCCCCGACAATTATTCCTAAAACGTTGACCTTTGAGCATTTTCAGGATGTATTTAACGTAAGTATTTTCCCATTTGTAAAATACCTGGGAAATAGTGCTTACATCGCTGTTGTCGTTGCTATTCTGGCAGTTCTTCTCGGAATACTGGGGGGATATGCTTTATCGAGATTAGATTTTAAAGGGAAAATAGTAATTAATGAAGTGTTTTTCCTTGTGTATATGTTTTCCGGAATATTATTAATTGTTCCGCTGTACAGGCTGATGGCATCTATCGGTCTTAGAAACAGCAGGGAGGCGGTTATCATATGCATGATTATTCAGACAATGCCTACAGCAATCTATATGATTAGAAGTTATTTTGATACCATACCGAAGGAATTGGAAGAAGCAGGAAGAGTAGACGGATTGAGCAGAATGGGAATTATTTTCCGGATTATTGTACCACTGTCAGTCTCCGGTTTGATATCCGTATTCGTTTATGCCTTTATGATCGCATGGAATGATGTATTATTTGCCTCTATTTTTATCGATTCACCCGACCTGATGACCATTCCAATCGGGCTGAACTCACTGTTTAATACGCCCGATTATATCTGGGGCAGAATGATGGCGGCATCGCTTATTACTTCACTCCCGGTTGTAATTATGTATGGATTCAGTCAGTATCTGATAAAGGGCGGTAGTACAGACGGCGGTGTTAAAGGCTAAAGCAGAAAGGTGATAAATTTTATGAAAAAGTTAGTAGCAACCCAGCCTCGTACGGCAGAGCTGAAAGATTATGAAGACAGAAAAATTCGCGCTGGTGAAGTGAGGGTAAAGGTAGAATTTGCTTCACCGAAACATGGGACAGAGCTTGCGGATTTTCGCGGAACGACTCCTTTTATCGACGGGAAATTCGATGATAAATGGAAAATCTTTAAAGAGAGAGAAAAAGATGAGGAGCGGGGAATCATCTTTGGTGACCTGCCGCTTGGCAACATGTTTGTCGGAACGATATGTGAAGTCGGAAAAGATGTTACAGAATATCAGGTAGGAGACAGGGTGTGCTCTTATGGCCCGATCAAGGAGACACAGATCGTAAACGGCGTTGATAACTATAAACTCAGAAAGATGAATAAAAATGCTTCTGCAAAAAATGCAGTGTGTTATGATCCGGCACAATTTGCACTTGCCGGAATCAGGGACGGAAATGTAAGACCTGGTGACCGGGTAGCTGTGATTGGGCTCGGAGCCATTGGGCAAATCGCTCTGCAGATAGCGGTAAAACTTGGGGCATCAACAGTAATCGGCATTGACCCAATAGAAAAAAGAAGAGTGATTGCAGAACAAAAAGGAGCCCATTATACCTTTGACTCTATGAGTTGTGACGCAGGTTATGAGATAAAGAGGGTAACGGACAAAGAAGGGGCAGATGTAATCATTGAGACAAGCGGCAATGTTCAGGCCCTGCAGTCGGCGCTAAAGGGGCTGGCTTATGGCGGAACCATGGCCTACGTGGCCTTCCCAAAACCATTCCCGGAAGGTCTGTGGCTCGGTCAGGAAGCACATTATAATTACGGAAAAATTGTTTTTTCAAGAGCGTGCAGTGAACCAAATCCAGAGTATCCAAGATGGTCAAGAAAGAGAATCGAAGACGTTGTATGGGATATGCTGATGTCGGGCTATCTGGATTGTGAAGATATTATATATCCGGTCATACCTTTTGAAGATGCAGCAGAAGGATTTTGTAAATACGTAGATCAGTATCCGGATCAAAGCATAAAATTAGGAATTGAATTTGTAACTGTTCAGAACCAAGCAGAAATATTTGGGAATCAGCCGTGAAAACTTGTTTTCTAAGGATTATTTTCAAATATTTCTATTTGGCGAGAGCCAAACAGCGAAGAAACCAGAGGTTTCTGAGCCTTGTTCGGAATAGTTACTAGAATTTTAAGCAGCGAAGCGGATTGCCAATCTCCGCTTTTACTATGCCGCGTTAGTACGCGTGAGACGGGAGTTTATATGAAATTAGGAACACAGGATAAAGATTTTTTCCCTGAAAATATATTAGAAAAGTTTCAAATGGTTAAGGATATGGGATTTGACTGTTTTGAAGCAGATGGGAAAGTTTTAGTAGAGCATCGCGACGAAATAAAACAGGCAATTCAGAAGACTGGTGTTCGGGTCTCTACAGCATGTGGCGGCTATAGAGGCTGGATCGGTGATTTTATTGAAGAACGCAGAGTCAATGGGGTGGAAGATTTAAAAGAAATTATAAAAGCATTGCACCAGACTGGCGGTACCGGTGTTGTAGTACCGGCGGCCTGGGGAATGTTTACCTATCGTCTTCCGCCGATGGTATCACCCAGAAGCACCAAAGGAGACCGGAAGGCAATTATGGACTCCTTGCAAGAACTGGAAAAGACGGCAAAAGAGTATCATATCTATCTGTATCTGGAGCCGTTGAACAGATACCAGGATCACATGATGAACACATTGGAAGACGCCTGCAGCATTATTAAAGAAGGCGAATTTGAGATGGTAAAGATTACTGCTGATTTTTATCACATGGCAATAGAAGAGGATGACATCTCGGAATCTCTTGTCCGCTATAAAGACTATATCGGACATATCCATATCGCCGAGAATCATCGTTATCAGCCGGGAACGGGGTCCATCGATTTTGAGAGACATATCCGTACGTTACAGGCAATCGGCTATGAAGAAGCAGTTGTAAATGAAGGAAGAATCAGAGGCGACGACCCAAGAGATGCTTATCAGAAATCCGTACATTATATGAGGCAGTATATTTAAAGGAGAAACAATGTCAGTTAACCAATATAGAAATCAGATATATGCCGGAACTTTGGGGAAAATTATCGGGGTTTATCTGGGACGTCCGATAGAAGGATGGGCTTATGAAGATATCACCAGAGAGTTTAAAGAAGTACAATATTATATTCATAAAAAAGTTGGGGTATCTTTAGTCGTAGCAGACGATGACATTTCCGGAACGTATGCTTTTTGCAGAGCAATTCGGGATTATGGATACAACCGAGACATTACAGCCGAGGATTTCGGAAATACATGGCTGAACTACATTATTAAGGATAAGACCATTCTATGGTGGGGGGGATTTGGCCGCTCCACAGAGCACACGGCCTTTTTTAATCTGAGGAATGGCATAACAGCTCCAAGAAGCGGTTCGCTCGGGCAAAATGGAAAAACTCTGGCAGAGCAGGTAGGAGCTCAGATTTTTATTGAAGGGATAGCAATGGCGTGTCCGGGTAATCCTGATCTTGCAGTGGAGCTGGTCAGAAAAGCCGCAAGCGTCAGTCATGATGGTTTGGCGGTAGATGCAGCGTGTCACCTGGCGGCATTAGATGCAATGGCATTTGATGAAAAAAATGTTGATGTTCTGCTGGATAAAGCATTTACCTATCTCACAGATGAAAGATTAAAAGAATTAGTTCTTGATGTCAGAGAAATCTGCAGAAAAGAGAACGACTGGAGAAACGTTCGGAACATTCTCGATGATAGATATGGTTATCATCTCTATCCGGGAGTTTGTCATATGGTTCCGAATCACGCTCTTGTATTGGCAGCCATTATCCTGGGCGGCGATGATTTTCAGAAATCCGTCAGCATCGCTGTAAGTGCCGGCTGGGATACCGATTGCAATGCCGGTAATGTCGGTGCCTTCAATGGTATCAGGCTTGGTTTGGATGCAATCAATGCAGGAGCTGATTTTAGAGCTCCGGCAGCCGATTTAATGTATATCGTTACTTCTGATGGTGGTTCGGTTATATCCGACGCAGTCAGAGAAAGTCATATGGTGTATGAAATGGCTGCCGGATTAGCAGGAGAGACCGTCGAAATACCACAGGAAAGATATTCTTTTGATTTCCCGGGTTCCGTCCAGGGCTTTGCTGAATGCAGAGAACAAGGAGGCGAAACAGGAAGGGTCTCATTATCCAATCAAAATGAAATATCAGAAGAAAACGCACTGAGGATTTCCTGCAACCGGATTGCCAAAGGCGTTTCCGCCTATGTAAGTGCGCCTGTTTTTATTGATTTCTCAGACCTGCGGAATACTTACAGGATGGTTGCATCACCGACACTGTATTCTTCTCAGAAGGTATTTACGAAAATACGTTTGAGTGAAGCAGGAGAAGTAGCCATCAGACCATATATTTTATATTATGATCGCGATAATAAGATACAGTGCATCAGTTCAAATGAATCAATTGCGATGACAGCAGCAGAGCAGTTGGTGCAATGGATTGTCCCGGATACAAAAGGAATGCCGATATTCAAGTTTGGTTATGAAATAAGTGCAGAGAAACGTTATGAAGGTGATGTGATTATATCAAGCATTGACTGGAAGGGGGCACCTGAAAAATTTGAACAGAAAGGCATGCTGATGAACGTTGTAGGGAATAGCCATCCCTGGTGGCTGAGCAGCTTTACTTCATCAGCGGTGCATTTTGCTGCTGATTTCAATCAGACTTACTGTATTTCCCATCCCGAAGAAAATGGTGTCATCACAATGGGAACAGAGGACTGGGAGAATTATTCGCTCAGCTCAACACTGTTTTTCAGCCTGCATAATGAAGGCGGGCTGGTTATCCGCAGCAGAGGGCATAAGCGCTATTATGGTGCTGTACTCACCGGCTGGAATGAGGCATTATTATATGCACAGAATGATATGCAGAAAATTGAGCTGGCAAAAGTGCCTTATTTTTATAAAGAGGATATAGGATATAACATTTGCCTGGCAGCAAAAGGAGATTGTCTGCGGTTTTATGTGAATGATGAAATGCTTATTGAAGTAAAAGATCAGACATTTAAAAGCGGCAGTGCCGGGTTTGTAATATCTGAAGGAACAGTGACAGCAGATGGTTTTATCATTAACGGAATAGATTAATGAGGAGAATGCTTATGAAAAAATTACGGATAGCTTTAATTGGTGCCGGACAGATCGCACAGGTAACACACATACCAAATTTTCGCAAGATGGAAGATGTTCAAATCGTCGGAATCTGTGATAAAAGGATGGAAAGTGCAAAGGCGGCAGCTGATCGGTGGGGAATTCCGGATTATTTTGAAGATCATATTGCGATGATAGAAGCGGTGAAACCGGATGCGGTTACGGTATGTGTTCCAAATAAATTTCACAGCAGTATAACACTGGATGCCGCCGGCAGGGGATGTCATGTGTTCTGTGAGAAGCCACCTGCTATCACTGCCGAAGAAGCGGTTCAGATGGAACAGGCAGCAGTGAAAAGCGGAGTGTTGTTATCATATGGATTTCATTTCAGGCATGGAAGAGAAACCAAACTAATAAAAGAAAAGATTGACCGGGGTGATCTTGGGATCATCTACGGAGCAAAAGCACAGTGGATGCGCAGAAGAGGAATTCCGGGCTGGGGAAATTTCACCAATCTCGCATTGCAGGGCGGTGGTCCGTTGATAGACATCGGAGCGCATATGCTGGATCTGGCATTATATTTTATGGATTATCCGGAGATTTCTTATGTATGTGCCAACACCAGTCGATATCTGGGGAAAAGTGCATCAGCAGGTCTTATGGGGCAATGGGACCGTGAAAACTTTGAAGTAGAAGACAGCTTATTTGGATATATTTATTTTAAAAACGGCCACAGCATGAGTGTGGAGACATCATTTGCCTTGAACATAAAAGAGCGGGATATCAGAAATGTCCGGCTTTTTGGTGATAAAGCAGGTGCCAGCCTGTTTCCGCTGGAAGTATATGGGGAAGACAGCGGTGAACTGTCGGATTCTATTTATCCGCATATGGAAGAGATCGACCGGCATTACGAGTGTTCCCGCAATTTTGTCCAGGCGTGCATGGGAAAAGAACAGCTATTGGTATTACCGGAACAGGGAACTTATGTACAGCAGGTAATTCAGGCGCTGTATGATTCGGCGAAACTTGGTACTCCGGTAATAATGAGTAAATGACAGAGAAAGAGAGTAAAAAAATAATGACGCATTATCATTTTAAGAAACAGGATGAAGTCTATTATATAAAAGAGAAAGATTATAATCCGCTGTATTTTTTAAAGACGGAATCCATTTTTTCTCAGTGCAATGGCTACATCGGTGTTCGCGCTTCTCTGGACTTTAAAACAGTAAAAGAAAACAGAGGCATGTTTGTCGGAGGTGTTTATCACAAAGCTTATGATTCAGAAGTGACAGAGCTGGTCAACTGCCCTGATATTACTGAAATTCAAATGATAATAGATGGGATACCATTCTACTTAGACAGGTGTGATATAAGAATATTCGAACGGAGCCTCAATACCGAAACCGGTGAATTAAAAACAAAATATGTCAGTCAGATAGATAATGGGTTAGAACTGGAAATAGAAAGCCGAAGATTTGCATCTTTTCAAGATAAACGGTTATTCTGTCAGGAGATAAGGGTTAAAGCAGTAAATAGAAATATTGATTCCATCCGTTTTATTTCTGGTATTAACGGACAAAAAACAAACAGCGGTGTTTCTCATTTTCAATCTATGGATGCAAGAGTTTATGATAAAACATTTATGGAAATGACAGGGCAGTTGGAAAAGGAGACCCTTCAGATTATGAGTGGTCTGACAGTGGCAGGAGGAGAAGCGGTTACTCCCCCGGAATTCGTCCTTGGAAGGCGAATGCTGCATGGCAGTTATTCTTATAAAGTATTGCAGGGGGAGAGAATAACCTTGCTGAAATGTTCTCTTATTGATTCTTTAAATAAAAAAGAAGATACAGATATGAAGAAACAACTGCTACATGCTCACTTATCAGCAGGTTACGAAGATAGTTATAAAATGCACTGCAGGGCTGTTAAGAGTTTAAGGGAGTATACGGATATACATGTGGATGGAGCATCGGACAGAGAAAAAGCAGCAATCAAGTTCGCACAGTATCATCTTCTTGGCATGACACCCGTGGATGGGGCCGATTACAGTATCGGAGCAAAAGGTTTGACCGGAGAAGGCTATAAAGGTCATGTTTTCTGGGATGTGGAGCTTTTTTTACTTCCGTTCTTCACTTATTTATTTCCTGATAAATCGAGAAATCTGCTTAAGTTCCGCTATCAAGGGCTGGACGGAGCCCGTAAAAAGGCGGAGGAATTCGGATATGAGGGGGCTATGTTTCCATGGGAAACCGGAAAAGACGGCCGGGAAGAAACACCCATGTATGCAGCCCTTAATATACATACCGGAAAGGCTAACAAAATATGGTCGGGTCTAAAAGAGCATCATGTAAGCGCGGATATTGTATATGCGATCTGGCAGTATTATCTGCTTACCGGAGATAAAAAATTCATGAGAGATTACGGTTATGAGGTGATTTTCGACACTGCATGTTTCTGGGTATCCAGAGCTGTACTTGATGAAAAGACCGGGACATATCATATTTTAGATATTATAGGTCCGGATGAGTACACAGAACATATTGATAATAATGCGTATACGAACTATATGGCGGCATTTTGTGTGGGACTTGCATTTCGGCTGGTGAACCAGCTGAAAGCAGAAGAAAAATCTGTTTATCAGAGATTAGAACAGATTTTTAATTTTAAAAAGTGGCGGGAGAAATGGCGCGCATTTACTGAAAAAGTGTATCTGCCGAAGCCAAATGAACAAGGAATCATTCCTCAGGATGATACATTTTTGAATAAAAAACAAATAGGAAATATTCAGAAATACAAAACATCATCGGTCAAACAGTCGGTACTGTTTGATTATTCAAGGGATGAAGTGGTTGATATGCAGGTGCTAAAACAGGCTGATACAGTAATGCTTCTTAATTTATTCCCATTCCAGTTTAAACCGGAAGTAGTGAAAAAGAATGTTTTATTTTACGAGGAAAGAACCATTCATGACTCGTCCCTCAGCTACTGTGCTCATGCACAGGCGTGTGCCGTTATTGGCGAAAGAGAACTGGCAGCAGAATTTTTCCATAAAGCAATGGATATTGATTTAAATGATAATCCCTATGATACAACCGATGGAATTCATGCGGCTTCTTTGGGCGGAGTATGGAATTGCCTGATATTTGGATTTGCCGGAATTTCTATTCAGGAAGAAAAGACAGTGATAAATCCACAGCTTCCGAAACACTGGAACAGCATGAAATTTCACCTAAGAATAAAAGGCTGTTTGGTTGAAGTGAAAATCAATCATAATGGGGTTCAGTTAGAAAATAAGAACAAGGATATAATGCTGGATGTGGAAATTTACGGCAGGTCATACAAGCTGGAAC
>Ga0153996_1000636_pt1 | contig 15547 bp, 13 predicted proteins | sample TSNC080MetaG_FD_104728 | JGI IMG/M metagenome (GOLD analysis project Ga0153996, IMG submission 104728) | Attine ant fungus gardens microbial communities from North Carolina, USA - TSNC080 MetaG | ecosystem: Host-associated > Fungi > Mycelium > Unclassified | place: USA: North Carolina, Lumber...
TTACTTAAAAAACTATATATAAGCTATAAAAAACTTTGCTGGAGCATCTACCAAGGTATATTTTATTTTCATTCATTTCCATTTTAAGATACTAGTTAAGTAATCTTGTTTTAAAGCTGTTGCTTTTCTTTTTTAATATATACTAATATTTCTTTTTAGTGTTCACTACTTAATTTCATAGAACTTTCATAGAACACTTTAATCTACTTTACTCTGAAATATGTCTAGGATGTAGATTATTAAACAACTTCTCTAATTATGTTTTTTTCTACTCTTGTAATTGTTTAAAAAAAAACTTTTGCAAAACTTAACTTTAGACCCTTAACTGTACCTGTTATAAAGCTTTTTTTGATCTATTAATACTTATTGTTATTAACACAAATATTATTTCTTCTAGGAATATACAAGCTGTGTCTGCTGCTTACTAAGAGAACAGATGTTATTATTTAAGTTAATATTACTAGTACTTGAATTACTACTAGATAGTATCTAGTTACTTTTCTGGACACTTTTTATTTTAAGAATGTTACTTCTTGTCTAAATATATAGAAAACTTCCTTTACTCATTTCTTATATTAAAATTGCTACTTTTTTTTCTCAAAGATAGTAATTATAAACTTTTTTAGCTTTTCTTTGCCAAAGAGAACAGCTGGCTTTCTTTCATTGGCAAGTTAGTTATATTGTATACTAGAGTAATTCAAGCTATTTTCAACTATGTTTTCATTGGAAAGTTTAAATAGTACTTTTTTTTGTAGAGTATATATAGTATTTATATAGCTATTATTATATAGAAATATGTTAATACATTTTTGCTAACTGTTGTCAGTTTGTTTACACTCTCTTGAATAATCTATTGCTATTGGTCAAGAACTTTGTCAAGTTTCTGAAGAAGCACTCCAGTATATTTATCTTTACTTTCTAGAATTATTTACCTCCTAAGCCTTTATAAACAAATAGTTTCTCAGTCTCATTTGTTTTAGTCTTTTTTGACTTTGTATTTTAGATATAATAGGTCAACAGACCTGAATACACTATTTAAAGGTTAGTTATAAACAACTTATACTTAGTTTTCTCTTTTTTTCTAGGTTAGATTTTTTTCTCAGTACTAGTAGTGTCTCTTACTAGTAATAAAAGAATTATGGTCTTTGAGGCCCTTATAGACTTTTATTGTAGATAGTTTACTACAGACTATGATTAAGTACTGTATTATAAATTTTTTAAACAAAAAAAAAACTATAAAAAGCACAATACTCAATGTTAGTAAGTTTATTATATAAATGTAGGTTAATGTATATTGTGGTTTTATAGTTGATACTACATTGTTATTACTTAAAGGCAAAGTAGCTTTGTTAAGACAAATATAGACAATATGCTATTGCAAAAGCTAAAATAGCAATACTATGTTTCTGTCAAACTGAAGAACAAGTCAAGGAGTATAGTTCAAATAATCAGAAGAGTTGTATTAATGCTTAGTTGAGAACTAGACTAAGAATTGAGTAACAGAACTAAGCTACTTATAGTTTCTAGAAGAGATAGCTTGAACTGTAAAGAATTCTGGACAATCCTAGGTACTATAGGAATATCATAAGAATAGATATTTTAAAAAAGGTGAATGAATGATAGAAAGTGACAGTGGTCATACAAAGAGGCAAAAGCATGATAGTAGTCTTTCTTAAGAATTCCCTCTTCTACTCAAAGAACTCACTATGTCTTTTGAGTAGTATGGTGGATTGGAAACATTGGTTGGCCTGGGCTTGTCTGGGTTTTGCAAATAAAAGTCCTATACTAGTTTATAGATGTATGCAAGTTCTGAGGCACTAATCCAGGAATTTTCTTTGTTTGTGCTCTTGTAACCCACCAACTGTATATAGTAAAGAAGGGACAATTTTCTACAATGGTCCCATTTTGATTCCAAGATCTGTGATATCTCATATTTAAGATTGTCATCAACTTCAATTGGTAATGGTAGGTTTGTATGATTAGGAATAGTGCTTGGAGATGCTAGTTCTAACTAGGAAACATGGAATACTAGGTATACCAAATATAGGTAGTTTGGTAGTTTTATCTAGTAAAACTAGGCACTGGGTTTTCCTGTGATGTAAAAGGGGCCAAGAAAGTATTCAGCTAGTTTTCTAAAGATAGTCGTGTTATTCTCAGATACTTTGCTAATACAGAAACTTGATTCTCTACTAGAAGGTTCAGGGGTGGTGATCTGTGAGTGTTAGCAGGGGTCTGGTAGTATCTCTGTATATCTAAGATGGTCTTCTTCAGTTCTCTGAGTAGTCTGTTTCTAAGTTTGTGGCAAATTGTTGGGTACTTTCTGAGGGTAGGTCCTATAGTAAATGAGTTTGTAAACATGGGTAATAACCTTTGTTAGCATAAAAAAGAGAGACTCCTGTTGTGGCTGAGAGAGCATTGTTATAAGTGAATTTGGCTAGAGGAAGTAGTTGCACCCAGTTTGTTTGCTGATAGTTACAGTACAACTATAGGTATTGCTCAAGAGTCTGGTTGACCTGTAAGAGGACTGCACCAAAGTCCACTCCTGACATACCAATGATAATGAGCTGGAGTAACTCTGATAACTAGTTAAATAACTGTTATTCTAGGTTTAATTAGTTGTCTCCTTTTAAACTCCTGTCCCTGATAGCTGAGATGTCTATAACTAGGAAATTGGTATATATAGTATAGATTACCCTCCAGAAGTCTTATTCTATTCTCTGAGGTTTCTTCTGGAGGTAAGTTGTAATATATTCTAGAGTTTAATTATATACTGAGATTTCTCCTGGAGTTGCTCTGCTCCAATCACCCTTACAGAAAAATAGGATCTCCCAATGGACAGCCATCCATAGATAGCTCTCCTTTGCCCATCTTGACCTTTTGTGCACTTCACTCCTGACATGTCAATGCTGTCAGAGAACCCAAGGGCATAGCCAATGCTCTGGGCTATCTCCACAACCACCTGCAGCAGCTCTCCAAAAGGCAGAATAATGCCAAAAATAACATCAACACCACCCTTGCTGCCCTGACTATACAGCTGTAGCAGCTCACATAGCTTGTTGGAAACCCACCTCCAACTCCAGTAACAAATGCTCCTCCTCTGGTACCACCCTCTACCAATATCCTATCCTATGATGACTGTTGCTCACTTTCCAGTCTGCTCCAAACTCCCTTTACCCCTAGACTTCAGTGGAGACTGGAGTTTCAGTCAGACATTTCTCAACTCCTGTTCTCTCTATATGTAACTCACCCTGGAAAAGTTTGACTCAGACCTAGAGAAGATTTTCTGGGTGCTCATATTCTTCAAGAGTGGATGAGTAGCCAAGTGGTCTAAGAATCTATTCTGTGTGGAAGTAAACACTGGTATCTTTCCCATCTCATCTTGGTCAGCCTTTGAACAGAAGTTCTTTCCTGTCAATACAGAGTCAGATACCACTAATGTTTTAGAAGGATCCTTCTACTACCAAAGCAATCAGATGATAGAAGACTATTTGGACTCCTTCCAGACCCTGGTCTCTAATGCCAGCTATACAGACCTAGATTGGAGCTGAAGTCATCCAAGGTGTACTCCCTCTCTCCAGTAGAGCAAAAGGAGCTGGATGCCTTTCTTGAGGAGAACCTGCACATGGGATGCATTTGACCCTCTAAATCCCCTATAACCACTCTGGTGTTCTTCATCAAGAAAAAAGACAGTTCTCTCTGATTGGTCCAGGATTATTGAGCCCTTAATTCCATGATGATTAAGAATAAATATCCTCTTCCCTTGATCTCCAAGCTTATCTCTCAACTCTGCAGAGCCAAGTACTTCACCAAGCTTGACATTCACTAGGGCTTCAACAATGTCTGCATCAAGCCTGGAGACAAGTGGAAGGCTGCCTTCCATACCAACTAAGGGCTATTCAAACCTTTGGTAATATTCTTTGGTATGGCCAATAACCCAGCCACCTTCTAGATGATGATGAATAATATATTCTGAGATCTCATAGTGGAGGGTATAGTAATTGTCTACCTAGACAATATTCTCATCTTTACAAGGACTGTGGAAGAGCATCTAGTTTGGAACTCAGGAAACCCAGGCAAAATCAAATCTGGAAGTTGAACTAGAATAAGTACTCAGACCAACAGGCCTGTTGTCTGAAGAGGTTTTTTGATTTGCAAAAATATACCAAGTTTCTATGATCTGTAATCATATCTATGGGGACAGAGGTGTCTTCTAGATAGTGCCTCCACTTTTTAAAGGCCTTGAATATTGCAAGCAATTCTTTACTATGGACATTATAGTTCAGTTCAGTAGTATTAAGTACCCAAGAGTAGAAGGCAATAGAGTGTAGTTCTCCATCCACATAGGTGAAGAGAATAGCAGCCAATGCTAAGTCAGAAGTGTCTGTCTCCAGTACAATAGGGGAGTCTAGGTTCCAGTAGGCTAGGACTGGTACCATAACAAATAACTTCTTCAGACTTTGGAATGCCAACTTATACTCTGGTGACCAGTGCCAGGGGACTACTTTCTAAGTTAAATAGATGAGAGGAACTGTAATCTTGGAGTAATTCTAAATAAAATGTCTATAAAAATTAGCAAATCCTAAGAACACTTGTATATCCTTCAAGTATTACAGGGTTGGCCAATCCCATATGACTTGGACCTTGCTCTGATCCATTTGTACTCCATAGAGACCCAGTACAAAATCTAAAAACTCAACTTCTTCATGGTGGAAAACACATTTTCTAGAAGATATATATAGCCTGTTGATGTGTAAGTATTGTAAGACCTCTTTAACATGCTTCTTGTGTTCTGAGATGTTGTTTGAATAGATCAGTATATCATCTAACTAGATTACAATGCACATGTCTAACAAGTCAGAGAATATTCCATTTATAAGCCATTGGAAGGCAGAAGAGGTGTTTGACAAGCCAAAGGGCATTACTAGCCACTTATAAAAGTTATATCAGATATGAAAGATAGTTTTCCACTCATCATTTTTCACAATCCTTACAAGATAATAAGCACTATATAGGTCTATTTTGGAATAGATCTTTACTTTCTTAGAAGCATCCAGGAGGTTAGATACTAGAGGGATCAGATAATGGTCCTTGTAGGTGATTTTGTTTAATCTCAGATGATTTTGTTTAGTCTCTGGTAATTGATGCACAAGTAAAGAGACCCATCTTTTTCCTTTATAAACAGTACCAGTATCCTACAAGGTAACTTCAACAGTTTAATCAGGCCAATTCTAATATTTTTATCTATAAAATCTTATAATGTACATAATTCTTCTGCTGACAATGAGTAGATTGGCCCCAAGGGTAGGATAGTTCTATCCTCCATTTGGATGGTGAGGTTATGGGAATGATAGGGAGGTAGGTTTTTGTGCAGTTTTTGCTGAAAACATCTGCAAACTCACAGTAGTCTTCTGGTATTTGGTCTAGGTTAGGCTCATCCTCTCCACAAGCACTCATGTGACCCAGCAGGGTCTTCTTATCATTGAGGAAGAGTTGGAAAGATAATGTGCCATTAGTTCTGCAGGCTCAGGTATATGCTGTAGCACTGATTAAGGCTACCTTAGGGGTCTGCCAGAAAGCAGTTGGGGCAGCTAATGGTAATGTGCATTGAAGGGGGTCTACTGGTTCAGAGACATATATATTTGAAGAGTTATCAGCTTTTCTTGACCCACTAGAGTATAAGGTGGGTTTCAAACTTAATAAGCCTGACTTACAATTGACTTCTGGATTCTGGTGTTGTAACCAGTTGTAGCCCAGTATCACTTCACAAGTTCCATTTAAGGAGATTACAAAAAAGTCCCACTAGCAGCACAAACCACAAGCAAACTTGATTGAGAGACTAATAATCTGGGATACATAATTATTACTGGTATCATCTATCAAGGATAGGGACAGAGGAGCAATGGTATGAGTTAATAGTTTCTGAGATAGGACAAACACAGAGTCAACAAGACAGTGTAAAGAGCCTGAATCCAACAGACCCTTAAACAAGTGAGTCATGAGAGAGAAGCATAGTTCTTGCAGCCCTTACTTTTAGACTGAGTTTCCAGGAATTGTCTAAGTAGTTGACCCTTAGAAGATAGGAAGGCTACTTCAATGTTTTTTGGTGGCTCACCCAACAATTGTGGAGTGTCAATCTATGCCCCAGAGCTCTCCATGTCTGGTATATTTCTGGTGGTTTGTCTTGGACAATTCTTAGCTAGGCAATCTAATAGTCTACAGTGCATGCAAAGGCCCAGGTCTAGATGACACTGTCATTCCAACAGGATTAGCCTTCCATCTAGACCCAAGATTAATAAAGGTGAGGATAACAATTATAGAGCTTAGAGTGGAGGGGTTCTAGATGCTGGGGGTCTTAGTCTATCCCAAAAGGGATATTTGGTTGCATTGGTTCTTTCAATAGTTGGAAATCAGCTTGAGTCAGTACAAGGAGTTTCTTGAACACATCTCCAATGATTGCTGTCAATTTTCATGACTATCCTCTTCAACTCTTTGAAAATGGAAAAATTCTTCCTACTAAATTGCAGCTCCTCACTTATTTTGGTTGGTAGTGCATCCTTTACAACTTTTTAAAGAGAGTAGTCATCCTATCTAATGTAATTCTGGTACTTGGCAAAATAAATGAAATAATTCACTGTCTTCTTATTGGTAGGGAAAGGAATTACTACTATAGTATCTTTGTTCTCATCTTTAGGTGAGTAGGAACCAAAAATGTTAGAAAGTTTCTGCACAAAGGCTGGTTAATCTTCTAGGAAATCAAATGATTGCAAGGGGTTGGGTTCATTAATATAGGGTTCAAAATAGTCCAAGGCAATACTCCAAAGATATGAGATTGTGAAGTAAACCTTTTTCAAGTCCTCATTGAATAAGGCTTTCATCTGTGCCTTTAGCATGGACTTTAGCATCTACTAATTCTGAGTAGTGATAACTAAACTTATATCTAAATTATATAATTTTTTTATTTTCTCATTATTTATGTTCTAATATTATTTAAGGTGTTTTTAAGTCTATTACAATATATACAATACAATTTTTACTATAGTCTAATACTATTAAATACTTTTTTTAATACTATATTAAGTGTTCTTTTGCTCCCTTGGCTCTGCTCTAGAAGAAGTACTGAAATGTTCAATGGTAAAATATATCTTGAAAATGCTATATATAGCTGTTCATGTAAAAACACTAGTGTTTTGAGATTAATTCCTACATGCTCTACTAACTGTTCTTGAGACTTGTTGATGGTCATGGCAAAGGTTAGTCTAACTGGAAATTGAAGTCTCTTAAGTGGTACAAATAGTGTTTTTGTATTGGGTAATAGTCTAATTCTTGGAATCAACATAACCTTTTCTGTAAACCTTTTGTTCTTACTGATAATCCTACACTGGAGTACTTTTCTTCTTACATTCAACACTACCATTCTTGTTCCATTACAAAGTCCTTCTCCTGGACCCAAGTTTCTTAGCAAGATAACTGAACAGCCAACTTTGAGACAAAGTAAAACAGGAAACAATCTACTAGTATTGAGTTGTTAAAGGAATTCTGCAGAGTAAGTATGGTACATTCCATCTTCTTTAGACACAGAGTCTATACTTCTTAGCATATGGACCTCTGTATTTGGCCCTAGATTAAACTGTTGGAGAATAGCTTCATTAATATTGTGTACTTCATCATTTCTAGAACAGAGAATAATGTGATCCAAAAAGTACTGGTCCTCTTTATTTAACCCCTTAATAGCTAATTCTTGGATAGACTTTGTTAATGAGAGAGTTGAGATCAGCACAAAGTATAAGCTAAGGAACTTGAATCATATCACTGTCATCTATTGTTGTACTGGCACCAATTTCCAACAACCACTGAGCATGATAATCATCAGCTTCAGAATGGCCTAAGCACATGTTATGTCTGAGATAAAAGAACTTGATTTTTTTTCACAAATTTCCTCTACAAAAAAATGCTACCACCAATTATTGATATATTCCTCCAGGTACAACAGGCAAAGTCTGACAAAAGTCTCTACTAAATACCACAGTGATTTTACCAAATGAATGATTATTCTAAGCAATATGTTAATTTAGTAGGTACTAAGTCCAAGTCAATACTTAATTCAAGTAAATCTCTAAGACATTGATTAACAGCATCTACAGCATACTTATGTTACATAGGAACTTCATTTCATATAATAACCTTGGTCTCTTGGATGACTGGAAACATGTAACTATTACACTTGAGTTTAGCCACAAAGTCTTCATGAATAGAAATAGAAATCTTAAAGCATAAATGAGCTTCTTCTAACCTCAGCAATAATAGTATTACAAAGAAAAGTCTTTCTACAACCACTAACAGCATGAATAAAAAAATATGACCCTGATTGTTGGTAATAGACTCCAAAACAGCATCAAAAGCAGTAGCTTGTTCAGAGTTAAACATTGCCCTCTATTTATTTACCAAAGTTGCCATTTCATCTATATTATATTGCTCAACCTGTAAAAGAGGATTGGATATTCTGTAACCCTACTCTTGCTGTAGAAGAAGCATAAATGAAAACTCAGCAAGACTTCTTTCTATTTCTACCAACATTCTGTTTAGATCACAAAGGCTATAATTATAAACATCATCCTCTAGTATCTCCTGGTCAGCATGGTAGTAGTTCATATGACATAGTTTGTGCTTGACATCATTATATAGTCCAGTTTTGAATTGGTCCCAGAGAATATAAGACTCAGCTACTTTATCAGTTAGCCCTCTACATTGATATAACAATCAAAGAGAAGAAAAAGTTAAGGACAGTAAAAGACTATATATCTATTCTCAGCCCAATCTGTTTTCTCTTTATAGTCTTTGAGAAAGTGTTTACTACATTATCCATTGACCATATACTTGGCTTAGAGATTGTCAACACCACATGGACTATGCAACATATACTTGGTGACTTTTGCATAGAGAAGAGAATTGAGCTGAGGATTAGATAGTTGAGCTGAGATCATAGAGTTTATATAATAAGAATCTTGAATATGATCTTGAGGATGAAGATAAGCAAGTGAATGTAGGAGAGACCTCTTTTCTGAAACTCAATAATATAAATATAAACTATAGAGATACCAAAAATGGCTGTTTGTCCAGAAAAAAGACTGTGAATAATTTCTGGCCACTTAAGATTGGCAGTCATGGTAAGGAAGAGATCTGGTTTGTGAAAATGTTTGTAAACAGCTATAGCATTCTGGAAAAGCTGGGTCATAAACCTAGAACTTCTTACATAAGAGGAAGGAAGAATGAGTTTGTGCTCCAAAGGCCTAGCATCTTCACTATCATGTCTATCATATATAGCAGTATCCTAAAGTTCTTGATAAAGCTCAGATTTAAGAGTATACTGATATATTCTAGCCTAGTTGAGTTTTCTTTGCTTATAATTTGCCTATACATCAACAACAAATTGCTAGAATAACTTTTCACCATAAAAGAGAGATGGCTGAGAATCTTCCCTAATATATAGATGATAGGCATAATAGCATATATTAAATATACACTGTGAATAAGCCCTTTTTTCTTCTTTTCTTTGTCTTGTATTTTCATCTCTTTCTCTGAGTTGAGCTCTAAAAATAGAAATTCTTGGATGCTAGCCATTTTTACCCTTGGGAAAGAGCAGAATATAGTGAAGAGCAGCATATAAAGGACTGTTTTGGCTAATTCTTTGAAATTGTCCTTCTCTTGCTTATAAAACTATATCTCTATTATTCATTACATGATGTACTCCTTCTTTTGGAATAATAACTGCAATCTCTTTAGCAGTAGAAAGATTATAAGTTCTCTGATCTTGTTGTAAGTTTACATATAGCCTAATTGTGATCTTCTCTTGTTCTTCTACTGGCTTTTTCCTAATAAGTTCATAGGCATGATGATAATGACCAATATATGGATGACTATTCAAGAGCATTATTTGAAGGTCCTCCATTACCATAGAATCAAGATTACAATTGTTATTTTTTTAACATTAAGCTGTTCTGCTGTGTCAAGGATATAGATTTGTATATAGATATGAGTATAATCATCATGTGGTAGAAAAGCACCTATAAGATAATGAAGTGTATTTTAAATCTTGAAACAATAAGGTCCTGACTGTCTAGTAATAGAGTTGTCAATTTTTACTCCTACTGAAGTCATTACAAATGTTGTATTATACTACCTAATATTATTATAGAAATTCTTTAAGTGATAATCATCTTCTATTAAATAGTTTTGTAGAACTCCAGTCAATATATACTAAACTTGGGATGATTGTAATGTGAAATTTTAAGCTTTTCACAGTCAAAGTGAAGTATATAGTAGTTTGGGCAAATGACATCTAGAAATAACACTTATATAGTTAAATAGTCAATATAAATCATAAAAAAAGTCCAGGTATATGAAAATCAAGATGGGCAAATCTCAGACATAGTTCCCACCCATGCTACAAAGTTTATCTTCAATTATACTATGAAAAATAATATACTCTAACTTTTTATTAGTAAAGATATTGATAAAAAAAGAAACAAAATAATTACTGTAATTACTATCTTTTGAAAGTTGTTTGATTTGTGTATTAATATAATACTTTTTAATAAATAACCAAATGTTAATAAATAGTTATTACAAATATAAAAAACTGATGCCAAGCAAAAAAATATACTAAACTGGCATTAAACTAACTAAAAAAACAATAAACAAGTACAATATATATATATAATTATATCAAATATAGTAATAATTAACTGTTAGTAACTCAGAATACTATCAATAGTAATTCAATTGATAAGTTTAAATGTTAATACTTTTTAGATAACTTTAAAAAAGTAACAAACTTTTAGAAGTTTTTTTAAGATATTAAAAAGTATATCTTATACTAATTTGAAATATCTAAAAAATTATAATTAATTGATCAAATAATTTATAGTTTTTACATAACTGACTATGAAAAAGTAACTGATGTTAGTACAAAAGTTGCTGTAAACTCACTTCAAGTATCAAAAATCCTAGATAATAAAAAATTAAACCAAAAGTACTAATATTATTTAAAAATCTTTTATTAAGTTAGAACTCTTTATAAATACATACATTATTACAAAAAATAGTACTATTTTTCCATTGAATTCCAAAACTATTATTTTTTTCAAGAATATAACAAAAAGTAACCATATTAAGATCTATAGTAGTAATAAATGTCTAGTATTTTTGGTTTTTTTAGAGTTGTTGTTATATAATACTATTTTTAGAATTTAAAAACAATTTTTGTTGCAGTAGATAAAAATAATAAGATCTGTGGTATTATTGTTACATATTAGATGTTTGAATAGTTATATGATAGATAATAATAAACATTATATAGCTTATAAGTAGTAGCTTACTCTCAAAGTGGTTTAAGTGAGGTGAATTCATCTCAACATTGTATTATAGCATAAAATATATACAAAATATACATATAACAATATAATGTTATATTTAAAGACTATTATTTACTTTTTATAAGTATTTTTTTTGATTTATCTTTTTTTAAACTTATTTTATACACAATTAAAGACTGATATTGGTTTATTTTTTGTTACTCTAAATAAGCTCTTTTTTGTATCTCCATTACTAGAGAAATGACTACCTAAGATATCAAATCTTAATTGAACACTACAGTGCTTATTGATCCAAAGGTGCTAATTGTACTCTTTTACTTAGAGAAATATTTAGTCTCTTTTAAATTTTTGATATATTCTAACTTATTCAATTATTTCCTGGACTTTTCTTTTATTTCTGTCTATAGTTTTGTAATCAAAAAAATAATTTCTTTTCCACTCTTTTTCTAAATAGTGTAGTAAACAATTTTGTAACTCAAATTATATATCTTTTCTGTTTACATACTTTATTATTTTTCTAAATAGCTCATATACTATTATTCTGGACTATAATGTTATAAAGTAATAGCATTTTTTCCAAAAAAGTCTACTATTCACTCTGAATCATTGACTCTCTTATTTTTGCCTTTACAAATATCTGATATAGTTCCATAAACTATAACTGAGACTAGAAGTTTTTTTATTATTATTATTTTTTGTTTAAAAATTTATAACATAGTGTTTGATTGCAGTCTGTAGTAGACTATCTACAATAAGTAATCTATAGAGGCCTCAAAGACCATAACTATTCTATTACTAACAAAAGATACTATTAGTATTAAAGAAAAAATCTAATCTAGAAAAAAAAAGAGAATTAAATATAGATTACTCATAACCAATCTTTGAATGGTATATCCAGGTCTATTGACCTATTATGTCTAGAATACAGGGTCAAAGAAAACTGAGAGAAATAAAACTGAGAAACTATCTACAAACACAAAAAAGAAAAACCAAGAAAATGCTCATAAAGGCTTAAAAGATAGATAATCCTGGAAAGCAAAGGCAAATACACTAGAGTGCTTCTTTAAGAACTTTGTCAAGTTCTTGACCAACAGTAATGGACTAGTCAAAAGAGCATGAATAAACTAATGATAGTTGGTAAAGATGTATTGATATATTTCTACCTGACAATAGTATACTTTACAGGGGAAAAATACTGTCTAAACTCCCTAATGAAAGTATAGTTGAGAATAGCTTGAGTTGTTCTGGCATATAATATAACCAATTTGCTAATGAAAAAAAACTAACTACTATCTTTAGTATAGAAGATCTAGCAGCAATTTGAGTGTTGGTAACATCTTTATATACCAAAAAGTGAAGAGATTATTAGATCTTGCTTGAATAGTTCTAAAAGCCAATAAATTCCCTGAGAGCATGCACTACAGCCAGAAAGTAGATCTAGTCTAAGTAAACCAAAAATCAAAGGATATTTCATAATACAAACAGTCAAGAGTCTGAAAGTAGGTCTTGAGAAAGCTCTTCTTTAAGCAATTACAAAAGTGAAAAGAGATATAATCAAAAAAGTTGTTCAATAACTTATATTTTGAAAATGTCTTAAAGTAAAGCAGATTGAAGCATTTTGTGAGGTTAAGTAGTAATACTTTAGTATCCAAAAGAGAACTTCTTAACTGAGTACTCTGGACATTAGTAAAAAGAATTAAAGATGTATTTTGTAATTTACCAACTGGTGGAACCAAGACTCTAGTAGGTCTTATTCCCATTTATTTCTACTTCAAGAAACTGGTCAAGCAGTTTTGTCTTAGGGCTGCTACTTTTTCCTCTTAGCATAAGTTAATGTTTTTTTTTAGTACTTATAACTTAAAGAGCATTCACTCTTACTTATAGTCTAAAATCTAGTAAAGTACCAGAAATAAACCATAAGTTATAATAGGAACAATATAGGACCAATATAAAAGCCCAAGTATTACCAGTATATTTTAGGTTTAAGAGTAGAAGTACCAATAGCTGAAAGATCCAACTTTGGGTTAGAGACATTATACACTCTAGAAAAGTAAAAAATCTCTAATTTTTTATATTCTATAACCAAGCTAAAGAACTCTATTAAGTCTGAAGCTATACTATAGCTATAAAAAAGCTTTGACAGGGTTTTATTATAGGTTTTTTACCTGGGAGGCCAAAAGACCATTATTTACATAAAAGAGAATAGAAGTATTTAAGTTAAGAGCCTGAACTTGATGTTTAAAGAGATAGAGGAGTAGTATAATATAGAGTGCAAAAAGAATAGGAAAAAGAGCAGAGCCTTGTCCCATACCAATATCTATGTTATAGGTATTAGAGAAAAAAGAGTTCTAGGAATACTGGGTTAATCTAATTACAAGATAGTCAGAGAAGAAATTAACTAAGCAGTCTACAAAGCCAGAGTGTTGGAGAATTGTAGTAAATATACTGAGATTCAGCAAAAGAAAGAACTGTACAATACTTGAGGTCTTTGGTTTAGTCAAAGTAAACTAGATAAATGAAAAAAAACCAGTATCCTCAGTAGATCTCTAAGAAATATCCTTAAGTTGGTTGGGATAGAGAATATTATACTTGACAGTATTAAACTGAAGTTATCTAGTAATTATTTTCTTGATGAGCTTGTCAAGTGTATTGAATAAAACAATAAATCAAAAGACCCTAGAAATGTTATAAGCTAGTTTGCTTGGCTTAGGAATAATAATAGAGACTAACTTCTTAAAGTGTTAAGGCTAGTGCTACAATGTGATATATTAGCTAAGGAGAGAATACTAGTTGTGCAAATATTATCAGCTGGAATACTTTTAAGATAGTGTTAAATACTATGGTTAAGACCTGGAATAGAGATGTTAGAACAGTATCATAAGTCATCTCAACTATGAAAAAGTACTATAAATAGAATAAACATAGACTGGAGTCAAACTAGTAGCTAATGAACAACTTATATCTTGAATAAAAACAGATTAAAAACTCCATTAAGTTTTTTTTTAACCTTGAAGAGCTATTTTGACTATATTTTAGTCCAAGGTTTTTAAGTCAGTTACTAACAGAAGAACTTAATATCATACTCTAAATACTGTTTACTTTAAACCTTGTCTAAACTTTATTTTTTTATTATCTTTGACTAGTAATCAGCTCAATCATTAGTTTTTATTTAAAGCAATACAATTATTTCAAAAGCAGTATACTCAATCAATGACACTCTCTTGCCAGACTAAGAATAGAGTTAGAAGAAAGAAAAAAAAGTATATGTTCCAGTTGCAAAAGGTTTAGGTATCTGGTCTATAACTACAGAAACCAAAATAAGAAGAAAAAAAGAAAACTAGTCTACTATAATAAATTAAAAATATTAATGAGTAGAGTAATAAGATATAAAGTAAAGAAAGAAGTTAAAATAAAGAAGCAAAAAACAACAAAGAAAGAAGTGAGATATTTCAGATATTAAGAAGTAGAATACTTTAAATGAAAATGCCCAAACATTAAAATTAAAAAATAAATAAAGAAAAGTAAACAGATAGTATATGTAACTAGTCTGCAAAAGGCACAGCAAAAGAAGAGACTAGTATATCCCTTATTGTAGTAGATAAGACATGCCCCCAAGAGATGTATTATTGAAAGAAAAGGAATGCTTGACAGAGAAAGAGGTAATTACTTTTATAAAATGTGAAAAGTACAACTATAAAGACATTAAAACATGAAAAAATCAAAGACAAGGTTTTGTTATTAGAGAACAGTTGAAAAATATATGATATAGTCATTGTATAAAAGCATAGTAGTGAAAGGATAATAAAGCAGAGATGAAGAGAGAAACAAGAGTAAAGTGTATCAAATATAAAAGAAAGAATACAATAATGAAAAGAGTACTAGAGAAAAAGAAAAAGAAAATTTTATGTCTAGGATGTAGGTATTGAGAAAAGTGTGGTTGAACATTAGAGTGAAAAAGGTAAATATATATAAAAGTATAACAGTAAAAGTATTATTAAATAGTAGTATAATAGAAATGTTTATAAATAAAAAAATGGCAGCTAAACATAGATTTAGACTATAAAAGCTAAAAAAACCACTAATGGTCAAAAATATAAATGGAACATACAATAGTAAAAAAACAATTATACACTAGATAAAGGTAAATATGTATTACAAAAACTATATAAAAAGAA
>Ga0153996_1000637_pt1 | contig 15543 bp, 19 predicted proteins | sample TSNC080MetaG_FD_104728 | JGI IMG/M metagenome (GOLD analysis project Ga0153996, IMG submission 104728) | Attine ant fungus gardens microbial communities from North Carolina, USA - TSNC080 MetaG | ecosystem: Host-associated > Fungi > Mycelium > Unclassified | place: USA: North Carolina, Lumber...
GGATAAAATCAGAATAATTCAAAAGCACCAATCTTTTGAATTGGGATTTTTTGCCCTTAAAACTGCAATTAAAAACAATAGAAAAACCAGTTCGTTGCCAGACGAACTGGTTGATGCCATTGCAGAGGAACCTTCGAATAAACGAAGGTTCCTCTGTTTTATTTAATTATACCTGTATTTTTTCTTCCACTTCAAGCTCTTCCATTATGAAAGGCAGCACCTGTTCGTACTGGATATCCAGCACATGGGCAAATTCAGCATACAACATCCGCTCTGCATCCTTCATAAAACGCTCATCGGAAATGTGCAGTTTCTTACCCTTTTCTTTCTGCTCACCCTGATGCCTATATAAAGTCTTCACCAACTGGATCAGATTCTTCCGGTTACCGCTGGTCAGGATCTCTTTATATTTTTCTTTGCGGTTGGTCTCGTTCTCTACCCAGATCGTCTCTTCGTCCGGCATCGCCTTAATCAATTCGTAAATTTCTGCAGCCGTCAGCACTCGGCGCATCTTCGCTAAGAGTTTCTCATTGCTGACAGGAACAAACAGCGTCGCTTTATCATCACCGAGCGGCTTGAGAATATAATATTCCATCCCCTTTTCCCCGAAGTCCCGCTCCGATATCTCGGCAATCCTGCATACTCCATGGGTACCATATAAAATTGTGTCATTTACGTTAAAGATCATTCTAATCTCTCCCTTTCCAAACTATCCTTCCAGGGCATTTCCCCTTCATAATATACAGTTGCTATGTTCCTCTGTTTTTCTAAGCTCAGAGAATTGATCCGAAGCTTCCGGACTGACTTTGACTCCTTCGCTTCAACACTGCTCTGCTTAAAGGAACACTCTTTACCGGTGCAGCCACTGACCCGCAAAATTTTACATCTGCAGTGTTCTGATAGATGTATACAATCCGGAAGCTCCAGAGGTTTATAATTATTGCTGTGGGAAAGCGGTATAAAATTACTGCTGTGGCTCAAGCTGGATCACCTCCAGATCATACTTTTGAAAGAGTTGTTCTCCGTGCTATAGAATATATTATAGCACAACTTACTATTAAAATGTAAGGCCAAATAAAAAAAATATTTACATGCACGATAATATATGATATACTTATTTATTTTGCCCAATTCTGATCATCAAAGAACACAAAAATAAACAGCGGTTTCCACAAGCAACCGCTGCTTTTATTTCTCATATTATTTACCTTGGTTTAAAAAGATGACGCGGAATTCCGTCAACCATTACCGGTGAAACATCACCCTGAATCAACGGCCGAACATAGCTGATAAACTCGTCCGTAACATAAGTTCCTTCTTTATTTACCCATTCCCGCGGTACCAGGCGCTCATCATTAGCAATCTTATGCACATCCTTTACTTCGGTACCGCTCTGATACGGGTCATCTGAGAGCCGCTTCAGAACTACCATCTTACCGCTGTCACCCTCATCAGCCGCCTTTACTGCCGCCCCGCCAACCTGATAAGCCTCAAGGATATCAACCCGCGAAGACAAGTGGGATGCAGATCTCTGCAAGGTACTGAGTTCAATTGCACGGGTCTTACAACCGACCTCGGCTGATATATAATTGGCCAGATAGCTGGCGGTTCCGGTCAGCTGTTTGTGACCAAAGGCATCAAAAAAATCGGCGCTGTTACCCATTTCACATACATACTTACCGTCTTCTGTCCGTATTCCTTCGGAAACAGCCACTACCACCGATGTCTTTTTTTCCAGAAGCTTCTTGATCTTGGCCAGAAATTTAGGCAGATCAAAAGTCAGCTCCGGCAGATAAATCAGATCCGGTCCGGAACAGTCTTCACCTTGTGCGAGTACTGCTGCACCGGTCAGCCATCCGGCGTTACGCCCCATGATTTCAACGATAGTTACCAAACCCTTACTGTATTCCAGACAGAAACTGTCGCGGATGATCTCTTTTACCGATGTACCGATATATTTCGCTGCACTCCCGTATCCCGGAGTGTGGTCGGTCAGTGCCAAATCATTATCGATCGTCTTCGGGCAGCCCACAAAACGGGTTTTATGGCCCATGATAATGGCATAATCGGACAACTTCTTAATCGTATCCATCGAATCATTGCCGCCGATATAGATAAAGGCCTCTATGTCCAGTTTTTCCAAAATCTCAAAAATCTTATCATATACAGCCCGGTCTTCATGAATCTCCGGAAGTTTATAACGACATGATCCCAAATAGGCTGCCGGCGTCCGCTTTAAGAGCTCTGCATCCAGCTCGTTCGTAATGTGTTCCGATAAATCGATATAACGCTCTTCCAAAAGGCCCTGCACCCCATAACGCATACCGTATACTTTCTTCGCTCCTCTGTCCTTGGCGGTCCGATATACCCCCGCCAGGCTGGAGTTAATCGCAGCTGTCGGTCCTCCGGATTGTCCTACTATAACATTTCCCTTCATATTTGTATCCTCGCTTCCGTCATTTTGGCTAAACCAATAAGGATATTTTAATATATTTTATAACAATTGTAAAGCTTCGCTCATCTTCCGATATAGTTTAATAAGGAAAAATAATGCCCAAAATGCCAGCAGGACAAACGTACTCACTTTTGTAATGATTGCCGCTGCCGTCAGCTCAATTCCTGCCAGAACCTGAAATAATGTCTGAAGCGGAAGCATCACTCCAATAATAGCGCATACGGTTAACAGAATCGAAAGCATTACAATTCCCTGACTCTTTCTGCTTTTAATCATATACAGGCAGATAAAAACAAACGGACTGATAATCCCCATATCCAGTACATAAGTAATGTTGGTTGTATAAACCTCAATCAGTTCTAACGATTGACCATTGACGAGCGAGACGATTATATCAGGTAACCATGCCGCAAATAATGCTGCACCAGATAAAACCAGAAAGATACTCAAACCGGAAGTCTGTATCCGAAGAGAATAAATATTTTTCAAAGATTCCAATTCAATTTCTTTCATTGCCAAAATCAATGCATAGAAAGAGATTCCAAACAAAGCGATATACAGCAGATGAGCGTAATTATATGTTATGCCAAATGCAATAGATACTGCGTAATATGTTACTGCTGCATTAACCGAAGCCAAAAATATTCCTGTCTGAACCGAACGATGCCTAATGTTTTGAATCAGTGTTATAATCAGCAGCGGGTTTATAAGGAAGAAAACTGCATAATCGGTACCGATAAATATCGGTGCCATAAAGAATGAATCGTGAGCATATATTCCATAACCGTAAATCCGTACGATATCACCATATTGATTGGTTACTTCATAGGAATGTCCTGTTTTGAAAGATAAAACCCCCAAAAGTGCAATAACCGCCAATAGTATTATCTCGCAAATAACTAATATATCCAGAAACGATAGTTTTCTGTAAGTTCTCCCATCCATAACAAAACCTCCTTTATTTTTCGAAATATATCACCAATTATATGTAATGCATTACATATTTGTCAATATTTTTTTCTTTCTTCTTTACATTTATGGAAATTAGTGATATTATTATCTTGAATTCAAGATATTAGCGAGGTAGCATATGAATAAAAAGCAAGCATTGAAATTGTATACCGTGTTATCAAGGACATACCGTGCGGCTTCGGAAATGGATAAACAGAAAATCAGACAATATGGTCTCAGCCAATCTGAATTTGGGGTATTGGAGCTGCTCCTTCACAAGGGCCCGCAACCGATTCAACAACTGGCCCGCAAGATTCTATTAACCAGCGGAAGCATGACCTACGTTGTTTCTCAGCTAGAAAAAAAAGGTCTGATCCGGCGAACTCCGGACGAAACAGATCGCCGCATCTTCAATGCAGAACTAACTGAAAACGGCCATACATTGATCGCGGAGATATTCCCGACCCATGAGATATTTCTCCACAGCATGATGAATGTTCTATCGGGAGAAGACGCCGAAAAACTGACAGATCAGCTGAAATACTTAGGGCTTTCCATTGATGGCAGAAAGGATAATTAATAATGATGAATGAACGAAAAGTAATCAAAGCTGTACAGGGACGAAAGGCTATTGACGGTGCCGGAGTCCACCTGGTACGAGTGTTAGGAGCCGATGACGTTCTGGACTTTGACCCATTCCTGATGTTGGACTCCTTTGATTCAACCAATCCAAGCGACTACACCAAGGGGTTTCCGATGCATCCTCACAGAGGAATTGAAACGGTCACCTACTTGATCGAAGGAGAAATTGAGCATGAAGATAGTCTGGGCAACAAAGGGGTCATTCATGACGGCGAAAGCCAGTGGATGACAGCCGGCAGTGGGATTATGCATCAAGAAATGCCCAAAGCCTCTTCCCGGATGCTGGGTCTGCAGATTTGGCTCAATTTACCACAAGGCGAAAAAATGACGCCCCCGGAATATTTTGAAATCGACCGGGACATGGTGGCAGTAAAGGAGGAAGACTTTGGAATTGTTCGTGTAATTTCCGGACATTATAAAGAAGTAAAGGGCATCCAGCCTCCTCACTGGAACGCTACCCTGTATGACGTTTCTCTGCATGCCGGAAAAGAGGCGGTACTGCCAACTAACCCGGAAGAAAATGTATTTATCTTCCTTATCTTGGGAGATGCACAAATCGACGGGCAAAATTATCCAGAAAAGACTGCGGTCTTGTTCGACTCAGGAGACAATATTTGCCTGAAGGCAGATCAAGACTGTCGTTTCTTATTCTTCTCTGGTAAGAAACTCCGGGAATCCATTGCTTGGGGTGGGCCTATTGTGATGAATACACAGCAGGAACTGCAAAACTCTTTTTATGAGTTAAATAACGGAACTTTTATAAAACGCTAACCAGCCTTAAAAAGTGGGCTCATGTCCCATGCTGACAACAAGAGATATAATGATCGGAGGTAAATTTTATGTCTTTTAATAATGCAATTGAAAATCGCAGATCTTGTTACCAACTGACTGCCGAAGTTACAATCTCTGATGAGCAGCTTCAACAACTCATCGAACACTCTATTAAATATACACCATCGGCTTTTAATTCCCAGAGTAGCCGCGTGGTAATTCTCAAGGGAAAAGAACACAAAGCGCTATGGCAAATTACTGCAGAGGCGTTACGCAGCATTGTTCCCACGGATGCATTCCATGAGACGGAGAAGAAAATCAATTCTTTTGCCGCTGCCTACGGAAGTATTTTGTTTTTCGAAGATCTGGATACCATCCAGTCACTGCAGGAACAGTTTTCCCTCTATGCAGATAAGTTTCCTGATTGGTCGGAACAACATTCCGGTATCCTGCAATTCATCATCTGGACAGCCTTGGCAGAAGTCGGTATTGGAGCTAGTCTGCAGCATTACAATCCGCTCGTTGACAATCAGGTAAGGGAGCGGTGGGGCTTGCCTCAAAGCTGGAAACTAATAGCACAGATGCCTTTTGGAAAAAACAGTGTTCCACCGGCTGAGAAAGAATTTTTACCCATGGAGGAACGACTTCGAGTATTCGGCTCATAATGGTTTCTATATACAGGAGCAGTATAATTCACATGAATTATACTGCTCCTGTTTGCATCCCCATTTTAATTTATTGTTCCTTTTGTGTAATATACGACAAAAGACAATGATTACTCATTGTCTTTCAACTCCATTTCACCAGATCAATATAAGCTATGTGACCTTTTACTGTTTTTTACAGCTTATTAATTGCTCTAATCTCCTGACTTCCTGGATTTCATGAAACGTGGGCGAGAAGATTCGAACTCCCGACCTTCTGGTCCGTAGCCAGACGCTCTATCCAGCTGAGCTACGCCCACACATTGAGATATTTAATAACCACAACGCAATTAATTTTACCTGATTATCACACTTTTGTCAAGGAATTTTAGGACTATTTTGAATTTTATGAATATTATAAATTACAACAAAGTATAAGGAGTTTTTAATATGTATATATTTCTTGGTATATTTTTATTTTTTGCGTTTATTTTTGTAATCATATTTCATTTTCGCAGAAAATCTATCATATGTAAAATACGTTGCATGTGCAGCTGTGAAAAATATAATCTTCTGAATGATTTAATTGAACCTTTCGGTTTCAGTTATTATCCTGATGAAGATATCTTCACATCCCGGCTCGACGCAATGCAGCGGGAATTTGGCTATACAGGCCTCTATGATAACGGGGCCGCATTATTTAATATGGTATTCGACTGCGAACCAATTTATTTTAACTATCAGGGTAAAACCTGGCTAATCCAAATGTGGAAAGGCCAGTACGGTATAAATATCGGCGGCGAAGTCGGTGTCTATCGCACCAATTCAATTATCCCCGTTTCTCTTCGGCGGACTGCTTTATTCGACTCCGTCAGTGATGACGAGATGCTGGATATCGGGATGGAATTGTTCGATGGCCATCACTCATTATTCTATATCCGGCAAAAGCATTGGTGGCTGACCGGGTTCGTAATGGGACTTTTTGCAACTCCGCGGGATTTAACCGCAAAGGTGTCTATCGCATTTCCTAATACTGAAATGCTTTCGGCTTTTAACAAAGCTCTTATAGATATGGGATACACGGAAAACGATTTCTTTGTATGTGACTTAACCGTTTACATCGACTTTATTCTTCCGTTTAGCAAATGCCCTTGCCGCCGGTATCGCTTCCGCCGCTGGCAGTCGCAGAAGGAAAATCGATTCTTCCTGCGGCTTTACAGGTTCTTTACCAGACCATTCTGTCAGAATGTTGATCGCCTGTTATTCCTGTACTTCCATTTCCCACTTGCTTTCCGGCATATGTGTAAAGTCAGGATACACAAAAAGAGGGGGCGGCGTTAATGGGCTATTATTCACGTATTTCCAAAGCCTTTATTAATGCACCGGTGCTGCCGCTGAATGAGGATTCTAAATACATCCTCATCAGCGACTGCCACCGCGGCAGAGGCACCAACAATGATAACTTTCTGAAAAACCAGAATCTCTATTTTGCCGCGCTCAATTATTACTATGAAAAAAATTTCACTTATCTTGAACTGGGAGACGGCGACGAATTGTGGGAGAACCGACGGATGCAGGAAATTACCGAGATTCACAGCAATGTCTTCTGGCTGCTGAATAAATTTCACCTGGAAAACCGGCTGTACATGCTTTATGGAAATCACGATATCGTTAAAAAAAGACATCGCTTTTTCAGCCGCTATTGTCCCGCTGATTCATATTCTCAGCGGCCTCAGTTCCTGCACCTGCTGGCTACTCTCCGATTTTACTCAGGATTAATATTGGATGACCATCAGACCGGTAGACAAATATATCTGACGCACGGACACCAGGCTGAATTTCTCAATTCGGTCCTGTGGCCTGTCGCCCGGTTTATGGTGCGGTATATCTGGACTGTAATGGAGTATTATGCATTCAAGGACCCAACCAGTGCGGCAAAAAATAATACTAAAAAAGAAAAGACTGAAAAACGGCTTACTAAATGGGCTGTCGGGGAAGGTCATCTCCTGATTGCCGGGCATACACACCGCCCGATGCTGGGGACCTTTGCTTCTCCCTATTTCAATACCGGCAGCTGTGTCCACCCACGCTGTATAACCGGAATCGAGATAGAAGGACGCTGTTTCACCCTGGTGAAATGGCTGGTGGATACCAAAGAGGACCGCAGTCTCTTCGTTTCGCGCGAAGTGTTGGGCGGCCCTATCTGCATGGATGATTACTGCTAAGGTAGTCATCCATGTTTGCATTTCGCTTATTTGATGGGCATTAGCTCAATATAGCCTCTAGTGCCGATCGGTTCCAGCTGTGTTCTCGGATTTGAATCGTCCCACTGGTAGCCGACTCCGGCCGGATCATATTTCTCCATCGCTTCCTGTACCTGCATTATGGCCTCCGCATAATCTTCCTCGGCAAACGGTTCCCCCTTGAACATCAGATACTTACTTTTCGGTAATTCAATCACCTCGAATCCTTCCGGTATGATTCCATCATAGTCGCCGGCAACCTCAACCCCCTGAACATATTCCGATGTTCCGGCCCTTCTCAGAGCTCTGGGCAGCCACAAACACACCGGCTCGCCGCTGATTGATTTCATACTGGTCAGCATCCCCCATACATCACACCCGACTTCCTCACAATAAGAAAAATATTCATCCGCCTTGATTCCTCGTTTGATGATTACCTTTCGGGCCGGCTTTTCGACCACCTGAACAAAAACACTCTTGATGTTATCCATCTTTTTCTCCTTTCTGATTTCACGATATACGACGCCATAAGGAATGAATAAAGGAAGCGGGACCGGGTTTAAAGCATATTCGCTGGGATTGCAGCCGAATTCACGGTAAAATGCCCGCTGATAGCCGTCTACACTGCCAAACCCCAGTTCAAAAGCCACATCGGTTATCCGGCATTCCTCATCCCGCAGAATCAGAGCTGATTTTGCCAGGCGCAGACGCCGGATATATTCCGCCGGCGTCTGGTTGACCCACTTAGTAAACAGACGATAGGAATACCACGGTGAAAACAAAGATACACGCGCCAGATCGGCAAGCGTAATATTTTCATTTAAATGGCTTTCAATATAGTCCTGCATCCGCTGAACTGCTTCTACGTGTTCCTGCATTCTTTATCCCTCCCGAGCCTCATTATATGGCAAACGCTTTACCGGACACTCGACTATTTTTGCTGTCCATTCATAAATTTACAGTATAAATTTATTTCCATTTTTACATACTAATATTAAAATGAAAAGGAGGCAAGTCAATGAAAAAGAAAAATACCATAGAGTTCCCCGGTAAAAATGACGCTTATGATGATGACAATATTCCGGAAATCGATCTTCCGGGAAAGAACCGCGCCGATTTTGACGATGACCGTCCGCGTCAGGATGGACCAGGCGGTGCCTAAGGCAAAATAAAATGAGCCCGAAACTCTTAATCACGTTAAGAGCCCGGGTTCATTTTTATTGCGGGTTATTTATTCAGTTACAAATGCATCACTAATGGCTGAACCTTTAGCACCCTCTTCAATGATAAACAGGTTATCCACATTAAACCCGGCATCCTTTAACACCGAAACAGCCGTCTTAGCACATTTATTTCCGCTATAGCATAAGAAATAAACCGGCTGTTCTGCATCCAGATCAGCAGTTCCTAAATTATACATACCGGTCTGAGCCTCTGAACTCTCATAATCGGTCAAATCCTGATGAATGGAATCTTTCAAATGTCCGGCATCATAGTTCTCATCATCGCGGACATCAATAATCTGTACATCGGTGCTTTCCAACGTTTCTTCACCGGTTGCATACCGCCATTGGATATTCTCTTCGCTGCGGTCGGTGGTCAGGGCATTTTTCTCTTTCCCTAATGCTTCTGCCCCACCTTCTACGGTGTAGATCAGCGACGCATCAATCCCTGCTTCAGTCAGAACTTCGGTAGTTTTTTCCGCCCCGCGTTTACCACTGTTACAGATAATATATATGCTGTCACCATCCTTTAATTTCTCCTCGGCATACGCTGTCATGTCATCGACGAGAGTTTCATCTTCAAGCGGAAAGATCGGGCACCACTCGGAGTCAGCTACCCGGCCCTCTGCATAATTACTCCATTCACGCACATCCAATACATGACTACCGCCGGCTTTAGCGATCTCCACGGTCTCGGCAGCTGTAACATACCGGTAACCATCATCCTCCGCTGTTTCCTCACCGGCTGTATCCTGACCCGACGTCTCAGCAGTGTCATTGGAATTACATCCCATTAATAATAATCCGGTTAACATAGCAGTCATTACTAAATACATGATTTTCTTTTTCATTCTATTCCCTCCTTAGATTTTATGTACAAGTTAAATTATATCGGGGGCATACGGGTGATTCAATAGATGTTGCTAAAGTGATGATTGTTAATTCCGATTAATCAGAACGTTCATCGACAATATCTATTTCCTGGGAATTGACACCTTTAGCCAGTTGTCATATATATTTTGCTGAAAAGCTTCCGCTGATCCAATTGATGGTAATTTTAAAACCGTCCCGCTTTCCTGCTCTCTAAGATAACCTCGTTGCAAATCTTCCGTCGAAAGCTGAAATTGCATGTCATGATCGTTAAATAGCTGTGGGTACATGAGATAAGCTGCAGCCGTCACATCCCAGTTATAAAAGCCCGGAATCCCATAATGATTCTGATTGTCATCAAACCAATAGTCGGTTTCATCCCGGATATACCTGGCGACAGGCTGTTTACTCCGGCACAATCTCCAGCAATACTCCGCTCTGGTAAACAATACTTTCAGACAGTTATTGCCAGTGATTACCGAAACATTCTTTCCATGCTGTAAAACGTTATAGGAAGCTTTTGGATCACAGGAGAGATTCAGCTCATCCATATTCTTTTTCGCAAACACCAGCGGTTCTGTAATTCCTCCCATCAGCACAATCTCTTTGACATGATTAAAAAAGTCCCGATCATATTCATAAGCTCCTTGCAGATTCGTCAGTGAGCCGGTGGCGAGAATGGATATCTGCTTCTGATTTTCCCGGGCTGCATCCGCGAGAAAGATTGAAGCTTCACTTTTATAGTCACCGGAACAACTTCCTCCTTTTATTGCCCGTATCTCTTCCCGCCCTATCTCTTTCAGCATCTTCCGTATATTATTGTGAACCGCATCAATATTGCTATTACCGTAAGCAGCCGTAATACCGAGTATCTCTGCTTCTTCACAGCCCAACAAGTACAGCAGTGCTAAACCGTCATCCACATCACATCCCTGAATACCGAAAGTATTATCACAATCATATATGATCTTTTTTTGCTGATTCATTCTGCACCTCCTCTAGCTGTTTGGGAAAACAGGTAAATCCGGTGCCGTCGGCAGAGAAAACCATTCTGGCGTGATCGTACTGACGGATCCTACCACCTGCCATGACGGCGATGCGGTCGGACAAACGCAGCGCTTCCTGTTTATCATGGGTGACTAAAATGGTGGTAAGATGATGTTTATGGTGAAGCTGCCGGACCAGCTCTCCCATCTTTTGCCGCAGGGTCTCATCCAGACCGGAAAAGGGTTCGTCCAAAAGCAGAACCCGGGGACGGGCTGCCAGCGCCCTGGCCAGCGCTACTCTCTGCAGCTGGCCGCCAGACATTTCCCGGACTTTCTTCTTTTCATACCCGGCCAGATTCACCTCCTCGAGCAGCTCCCCAACAACTTGACGGCAGATATCTTTCGGTATCTTTTGTATCTCCATGGCAAAACCGATATTTTTTTCCACCGTCATATGCGGAAATAAACGCAGATCCTGAAACACAATTACCGCCCCTCGCTTTTCCGGCACCACCAGATCCACTAACTCGGATTGAATATAAATATGTCCCGAAGACGGCTCCAACAGACCGGCAATGCTCTTCAGCAAAGTAGTCTTACCGCATCCGGAAGGCCCCAATAAAGAAATAAACTCTCCACTCCCGACACTCAGGTCAACATCATGCAGTATCGCTTCTCGCCCCAATATCACATTTAATTTCTCAACTTGTAAACTCATCTCTGCCTCCCCTATCCATAATATTCACCGCCGGCTTTTTTACTGTATTTCCCGGCCAGCCGCTCAGTCACCCCGAAGACGATTAACGTAACCCCCAGAAACAATCCACCGTACACACTGGCAATGTTACGGTTTCCACTCTGCAGGTAGGGAACCATGACAATAGCAAAAGTTTTAATCTTACCGCCGCCGATTAAAAGAGTCAGAAAATACTGGCTGAAGGATACGACATATGCCATACTGAAGCCGGTTAACATTACCGGTACCAGAAGCGGAAAGGAAATTTTTAAAAATGCTTTGCCGGATGATGCTCCTAAAACCCGTGCCTGTTCCTCTAATGTCTGGCCCACCGCCCTGGTCCCTTCCAGCAGAAGCCGGACAGCATATGGCAGGGAATAGATCAGATGAGCAATGACCACTCCCATCACCGAATTGTTTAATCCGACCTTAATAAATGACACCTGGATGCCCATCGCAAATACCGTAGCCGGAACCAGAAAGGGGAGCATCGATACAAAGTGAAAGAAGCGTTTCCCTCTGAACTCATAAAAGACCAGAGCCCGGGCTGTCATAACGCCAATTCCCACCGATAAGAAAGCAACGACAACAGAAATGAAAATGCTTGACCCAAGCAGTGAGATCAACTGGCCCTTTCTCCCGGTAATCTCTCGGACTGCCCGCAGGGAAAAGGTCTGCGGCCATAAATCAGGCCAGGACCATCGTTCGGTAAATACCCAGATAATTAAAGTAGCTGCCGGCATCAAAATTACCATGACAAACATTAATAGTATCCCAGTTCTTAACCGCCACCTGTCTTTTCTCACTATTATTCCCCCTTTCTCCGCTTCAGCCGTTTGCTGCTCTTCTCCATCAATGCAAAGAAAATAAATGCACTCGCCAGGGAGATTAAGATGATGATTCCATTTAATGCCATAGCAAAGGGTCGATTCTGCATATCAGGATGAATGTATTGGATATAAGCCATCACCGGCAGCGCCCTGGGCGTAGTCGCCCCGAGAATAGCCGGCAGTTCATATGCTCCAAGAGCAAATACGAAGATAATCAGAGAGCCGCTCAAAATATTATTTTTACAGAGCGGCAGAGTAACTTTAAAAAAGACCGTCCAGCGTCCGGCCCCCAAATTCGTCGCTGCCTCACCTAGCTTCTCATTGATATTAGCCATCAGCGAAATGATAAAATAAATAATAAAAGGAATCTCTTTCCACAGATAAGCCAGGATTACACCCCAGCCAAAAGAATCATAGATGATCAGCGGGAACTCCTGCTGATCCTGAAGTCTCCCCAGCCAGTAACCAACTCTGGCCATAATACCATTCTGTGACAGAAGATTAACAGCAAACAATGCCACCACTACATGGGGTACTATAATAGGCAGCTGTACCGCCCGCATATACCCACCGCCGGTCTTTTTCCCGGTCACCATCAACGCGCACAAAAACACCCCGATAACCGCAGCCATGAAAGATGAAATCACGGCGATTCTCAGACTATATCCGATTGAAATTAAAATTCCCGTATCACTCAGCACCTCGCGGTAATATTTTAAGGTTGGCTCGGTTAATCCCAAAGCTGGAATCACTCCCAGGCTCTGGGTGATTCCAGTAATTAATCCGGCCAAAAAGATCACCGTTACGATGATCTGGGGCAGCAACAACCCATAAGGGACTAGTTTCTCGCGCATTATTTCCCGACCACCTCTTCTTCCCATATCTCTTCAATGATGGGGACCAGCTCGGCTGACATTTCCGGCAGGCGTTTTTCCAGCAGTTCGTCCTGAGGAATGGTACCCATACCTAAATCAACCTGATCGAACGCTTCTTTTTGTTCGTCACTGAGTTTATCGTAATCTACTACCGGCAATATCTTGATCGTATCATAACGGTCAGCCTGAACTTCCGGTGACATCATTTCGTTAATCGCCACCATCGCTCCGGCTTTATTCGGTGAATTTACAGCAATGGCCATAAAGTTGGTATTGCCGATGGTTCCCTTATCAAACTGAAAGGTCTGAGTCGTCTCGGTGTAAGTGCCGTTGGCTATCTTGACCGCTGTTCCGTATGCGTCATAGGTCATGTTCAATACCACCTCGCCGTCCGCAAACATATGATCCAGAGCGGTGGAAGAATCCGGAAAGGTCTTGCCCTGATTCCACAAATATGGATTCAGTTCACGTAAATATTCCAGTGCCGGCCGGATCGCTTCTCTCATCGCCTCTTTGTCGGCTTCCATATCTAAAAATTGTTCATAGCCGCAGATCTCATAGATAATATTACGGACAAATGCACTTCCGGTAAAATCCGGCAGAGCCGGATAGGTTACCTTACCGGGATATCGCTGAACGAATTCCCGCAATTCTGCAGTACTGACCGGTAGGTCAGCCGTTGCCGCAGTATCGGCAATCATAACGATCTGGGCCTTGCCGTAAGGGGCTTCATATCCTTCGATCAGATAGGCAAAATCCAGCGTTACATCTTCTGATCCCGTATCGATGTATTGGTTATAATTGGGCAGCTTGTCCACGAAAGGGCCGTACAGCATATTGTTTTCTTTGGCGGATTTAAAATTTTCACCATTGATCCAGATCATATCAATAGTTCCGTCATTCTGCCCTGCCTGCACCTCACCGGAAAGCTGGCTCAGGATCTGATCGATATCCATCGGTACCCGATCCATCGTGATATCATATTTCTCCATCATCAGGGGGGCAAATTCATCATCCAGCCACTGGTTGAGCTGCTCGTCACCGCCCCACCCGTAAAAGGTAACGGTGGTTCCCGCTGCGGCAGCAACCATTTCATCAAAGGTCATATCTTCGACCGCGGCTGGCAGACTCTCTGCCGGCTTTCCGGAGTCACTGCTTTCGCCGGAACAGCCGGCAAGCGATATCACCAATATTGTCAACATCAATAACGCTAAAATTTTCTTCTTCATCTTTCTCCCTTTACTCCTGTAATTTTTTCTGACGTTCGATATAAACCTGCCGCACCAGAAAGATCAGTGCTGACAGCGCAAACAAAATAAGCAGCGCGGTTACCACCAGTCTCGCTCCACCGGTCAGCATTCCACCCACATAGGAATATATTATAGTCGCCGGTAACTGCCCAATTCCGGTAGCAATCATAAAACTTCCGAAGGACATGGAGGTCAGCCCGGCGGCATAGCTAACGATATCAAATGAAACAAACGGCAGCAAACGGCAGATCAAAATAGTATGTTTCCCATGCCGTTCAAAGAAGCTGTCGATCTGCTCCAGCCCCGCTTTACTGGTCAGCTTTATGACCACATCCCTTCCCAGTATCCGGGCGATGTAAAAGCAGACAGCCGCACCGGTCATAGCACTGATCCACGAAAGAATCGCCCCCTGCCACCAGCCAAACAGATTGGCGTTGGCAAAGGTAATCAAAAAAGCCGGCAGAGGTGCCGCAATCGACTGAAGAATCATCAGCAGAAAGGAAATGAGTGCCGCATAGGTGCCATAAGAAGAAACAAAATCACTGATCACGGTAAAATCTCCCGCAGTGAACATTGCGGTAATATTATGTACCCAGGCCTTTACCGCCGGCAATAAAAAGTACGCTGCCGCCCCAAGCACAGCCAGACCAATGATGAACAGTCTTCCAATCGAATTTTTCTTCTTCATATTTTTCTCCTGTTTTATATCTATAAATTTTTCCTCTCTCCTCCTGGATTTCTTTATTAATCATACTTAAAGCATTTCCACAAAGGCCCCGGCCCGGGTTGATAACTGTGCGATATCAGAAGTACTGTAATCGGTTTCCAGCATCATATATGGAATTCCCTGTCCAGACACATGCCTTTTAATATTGTGGGATTCAATCGCATAGGTATGACAGGCCTGCAGCACCATCTCCACTACCCCGTCAACCTGAAATTCGCTGATTAATTTATCCAGCAGATCCAGCCGATTCTTATCCGGAGTCATAATCGAGCAGCCGATCTGCAGATAATGCTCAGCGATATTGACAATCGGGTCGCCTTCTTCCCGGACTGCCGGTCAA
>Ga0153996_1000638_pt1 | contig 15498 bp, 9 predicted proteins | sample TSNC080MetaG_FD_104728 | JGI IMG/M metagenome (GOLD analysis project Ga0153996, IMG submission 104728) | Attine ant fungus gardens microbial communities from North Carolina, USA - TSNC080 MetaG | ecosystem: Host-associated > Fungi > Mycelium > Unclassified | place: USA: North Carolina, Lumber...
GCCAAAGCTGCACAGTACTAATTTTGAGGGAATGGAGCTGATTCGGCCGATGTATCTGATCCGCGAGGATGATATCAAGCACTGGCGGGATTACAATGATCTTCATTTTATCCAGTGTGCCTGTCGTTTTACAGATACTTGTTCTATCAGCGACTCTGATCAGGGTACGGGATCAAAGCGGATGGAAATTAAAAGTCTAATTAGAAATTTGAAACAGGTAAATCCTTTTATTGAATCAAATATTTTTAGAAGTATAGAGAATGTTAATCTGGATACGGTGATTTCATATAAAAAGGATGGAATGAAACATTCATTTCTCGACAATTATGATGATAACATTTAGGCTTATCTGCTGGTAACACATATCACTAGCTGGATTAGCTATGATTAGCAATTACTACACAATTCTTAACTATATTTCTTATATATCTATTATATCTATTATATTGCTGCATTATATTGACGAATTGTATTTTAGTCTACTTGTTCAATTTATGCATATGGGCATGCAAGGCATGGGCTAGCAAGAGTATTTTATATGCTGTATAATATAAATGCATGCGCATTGTCTACCTTATATTCTGCCATTTTAATCTCCAAGAGTAAAATGTGGCATATTCAACAATGTATTTTCAACAAAAATTCACTTTATTCCGCCTTATTAATATTATTTGGTATGTTAATTTAAAGGCTTATATTTGTAACACTTAAAGATCTGCCGGAACAATTTCAATATGCAGCAATGGAATACTAAAAGTGTATCGGTTAATAATAAAGAAAAGAGGAATTTATTATGCTAAGATACTATAAAGATAATTTACCAATTTCCTTTTAGTTACATTACATCTTATTTAGTTAATAGTGTTATAACTTTAGTTTATCACAGGTATGATCACTATTTGGTTAAGTCGAAATAGATATATAAATGAAGGGAGATATTATGGAAGGCAGCACAGCACGAAATAAATTGTTGGAATATGAAAAGGAATTGGAAGATAGTGAATTAAGTCTAAATACTAAGAATAAATATTTATCTGATATAAGAAAGTGGCTGGACAATATCGGTGAAGACATCAGTAAAGAAGCGATGATTGCGTATAAACAGAAATTAAATGAAAACTATAAGATTAATAGTATTAACTCAAAATTGATTTCTATAAATCGGTATATCAAATGGCTCGGTTATCCCGAATTAGCAGTTAGGATAAAACGGTTTCAATCCAGGAACAGCCTGGATAATATGCTTACCAAAGAAGCTTATTATAAGATGCTTGATTATGCAAAGATTACCGGAAGAATGAAGATGTACTATATCATGAAGACCATTGCCTGCACCGGTATTAGAATTAGTGAGTTAAAGTATATTACTGTGGAAGTTGTGTTTACTGGAATTGCACCGGTAAATAATAAGGGGAAACAGAGAAATATTTATATTCCACCGCGGCTTGGTGAAGAATTAAAAGAATACTGTCGGGAATATAATATAATAAGGGGTGTTATATTTCATGGCAGAGATAAGAACAGGGTGATATCGCCAGCCGGTGTATGGAAGAATTTAAAGTATATAGCCGGGCAGGTAGATGTTCCTGAAGAAATGGTATATCCACATTCTTTTCGGCATTTATTTGCCAAGACATATATGGAAAAAATCGGGAATATTACAGAGTTGGCAGATATTCTTGGTCACAGTCGGTTAGAAACAACGTGGATATACACAAAGACATCCTCAGAAGAAAAAAGAGAGAGTCTTAATATCCTTGAGCTATAAGTCGATATATTACGACATTATATTTAATATTTCAAGTGTTTTAAGAAAAAAATAGTAGACGAACCCTGTAAAATTTTGTAAGTTGTTGTCCCCAACCCCATATATAAAAAGGAATAGACCATAAATCATCAAAAAAGCCTGATATTTATATCAGGCTTTTTGTTGTGAGATTATATAAATCAATTTGCAGAACAATTAATTACTAATATTATAACTTTAGTTTATCACATGATATTGCAGGGATATTCTCTCTGTCTTTATGTACTAATCAAAACTACATATAATGTCGTATTATATTTAATAACACGGGGTACTAACAGTGCTTAATAAGGTTATTTTATGAAGAAATAGCTATATAGTTATAAATATTTTACCCCTGACTATATTTCGAATAGTACGGGTTTAATATCAAAGGAGAGAGCAGTTTATGAGGACAGGTAAAGAGGTGAAGACCAAAAAAAAGGGTATCCGGGTCATTGGGCTAATTTTAGCATCTGTGACGGTCTTAAGTATCATGATACAGACCGATTGGGTCTCGGCAGACGAAGTGACCTTGGAAACTGAAGAATCGGTTGTTTCAGAGGCAGATGATGCTTCCGGAGCGAATGATCTGTTAACCGAAGAGAATGATATCTTGGTTAGTGATGAGGATACAGTTCCACCGGGCGATAGTGAAATGGAGCAGCCAGCGGATCCTGAAGAAACAGAAGAAGTGGATGGTGTACTTACCCAGGAAGGAGATGGAATACAGCCCTTAGGAACACCGGCGGGTGTAATAGGTATCAATCTTTATTCTGGCTCTGATCCGGATATTTCTTCTTATATTGGCTCATATACATCATGGGCAAATCTGGTTAGTGCAATTAACGGCCAGAATCAAGGTGAGTATGCGATTGATTTGTATGGAGTGGATTTAACGTCGACGGCTAACTGGGGTACTGCTTTTAATTCTAATGCAACCACCGGGAACAACCAGTATTATTTGAATTTCTACTCTACAACCGGAAATACATTTACTCTGCCGAGCAATTCAATAATCGGGGCCCATGTAGAGTTTCATGCAGGGCTAACTCTTGGAACTCCCAATTCCAGCGCTTACGGGTCGATTCCATTGGCTTCGCGGGCAGCTTCTACGACTGGTCTGGCAGGCGATGCTATAACTGCCAATAACAGTATAATGGCCAATGGCTGGCGTTTTGTTGTAAACAAAGGTGTTTCAGTAACCGGTACGGCGAATTTATATGCAGGAACTTTAAGCGCCAGCGGCGGCGCGAGTTTTAATAATGGTAAAACGGTAATTGCAGACGGGGGTGGTATGAACTCTGGTTACCTGGAGGTGAATGCCGGCCGGTGGCGGTACATTGGTGCCTGCGCTGTCAACGGTGGCGTAACTATGTCGGGAGCATACAGGATTTTTGTCGGGAATGACGATGATCCGGCGAAGCCGGTAGAAGTCGATGCTGTGTTTGGAACAAATTACGGATATATAGCTGGTACTACACCAGGAATTGATATTCCGACTGAATATATTGAAGTAACCGGAAATACGGTTGTAAAATATGGTGTTGCATGTACCATTAATGGTAACACTGTATACAATTCTGGCGTAACATCTGTGCAGAAGGTGGTTATCGGCGGAAATGCAACTATTCTAAAGTCTTGGGGAAATGTGGATGCAACAGATGAAGCCTCGTTGAGTGATTCCAACAAAAATAGTTATATAAGGACATCGGTAACAGCGGGAGCGGTTGGGCAAGGGTATGGTCATTATACCGGTAACACGAATATTGTTAATGTAATTGTTGAGATTCGCGATAATGCATGGATTGCAGGTGATGTTGTAGGAACCGGTTCGAACATGTACTGGAATGTTCACTCCAATTCAAAAGGAATTCATATCAGTATCACTGATTATGCTCAGGTCGGCGGTAATGTTGTTTATGGAGGAAGTAGTTCTGCTAGCTCTCTCAAACCAAATGACAGCGTTCTTGATCCGTTTTTTACCATGGAGGTTATTGGTGCGGGTGATGCAGGGGATGTTAAAATCGGCGGGCATTTATTGGCGACAAATGGTGAGGATTATTACAGTTCTGCTTCTAACGCCAGCAGCTGGGCGGTTGTGACAAGGGTAAAAAATGCAACTGTAAATGGCTCTGTCTTTGGATATGGCAACCTGGCAAATGAGTATAACAACCGGGGGATAGACATTAAGAATGCGGAGATTGATATTGATAATGCTGTGATCGGTGGTGGTGTATATGGTGTGACGGTTGGCAGCAACGCTGCTACCAGCGGTTCCTGTGATGCCATTTCGATAACGATTCATAATTCTACGGTAGGACATGTGGTTCCGTTGTTTGTGTTCTCAGACACTAGTAGTATAAGCAATGCTTCAGGTTATCGTGTCGGTGGTTCGAACGTAAATATTACCGGATCAGTGGTAACCGGACGGACGGTTATGTGGCGGACTGGAAGCCAGGGGGGAGCATATAACAACCTCCCCACCTATTCTTTTGTAACAACGGCGGATGGAACCGGGACCAAAACGAAGAATTTAAAGGCACTGGCTGCAATATCGGTTGGTGCAGGCGGTGGAAGAAACATCAGTTTTAATACCGATGGTTATGCCGGCATTGTCTTGGCTGCAAATAGGCCGGAAATATCCATGACCACTTCAATGCTTGCTGGGGCTTCTAGCGGCAGTGGTATGGATTTGGCTAATGCCCAGATCAGTCTGACGAGTTCCAGCGGTAATCATAACTTTAGTATTACAGATACAGACTTTACCAGAACTAATGGGAATCCCACCATCGTTATCATGGACAGGGGGGATGGTACCCTTGGCACGAGTGCGGCGGTAAGCATCGATAACTGCCATGCTACAGCATCAGGTAGAAAATTAGATGTGGCAGTTTTTGGGACTCTGACCGGATCGGTAACCAATACTAAGATCGGCAAGATGACCATGAATCTTAAAAATACCAATGATCTGGCAAATGTAGGGTTTGCACAAAGCGTTTCATCGGCGAATTCATACTATATTAACACTCAGGCTACGATTGAAATGGATAACGTAGTTGTTGACAACTTGTTCGGAAAAGGCGGGGGAAATAACGAGCGACTGCGAAGTGCGGCCAGTGATACACTCCGTGTACAATTCCAGTTCAAGAACAATAATACAATCAAAGTAGTACAGGCAAACGGTGCTGATGTTGTATTTTGCGAAGATTCAATTTCTTATTTAAGCGATTTCTTCAATAATACTGGTTCTACTGTGTTTGATAAGGAATATGTTGAGACCGAAAGCGGAGCCCGCGTATATCTGGGGAACAGCGGTGCAAGTGCTACTAGGACTACTCTGGGTGGTACCAAGGTTCTGCGCGTTTTCGGTTCCATATCGGGAACAGCCGGTGAATTATACATTTATAAAGATACCGGAAGTTCGGCAGGGGATAATGCCACCTACCCGATCTATGTAGCAGAAGGTGGTTCCATTCTTGAAAAGGGTATGAATCTAGGTGAATGGAGTTCATCTGACGGAAGTATAGCAACGGCGGATAAAGATACTGTTTTGAATGCATCCAGCGGTAAGAATAAGCAGTATACCATAACCGAACCAGGTACCAGTAAGACACAGACAGATATCCAGGCAGAACACGATATCCTTATCGCTTTTGGAACAACGGCAAATGCAGTAACCGGCAGGATTAATGACCAGCCGCTGCGGCCATGGCCGCTTATTGCCTATTCTGATGCTAATTCCGGTGCCGCTGCGGAACAGTATGGCTGGTTGATTCTGGGCAAGCCGAGATATCAGGTTATATACCAGGGCAGCGGTATACAAGAAGATAATGAAAATATATCTATAGAAGGAAAAATAGGTACTGAGAGCCGGGTTGTGAGGCAGGGGGTGGGCACATCTGACGACTATTTATATCTGCTGAATAATGACAACAGCGGCAAACCATATACCATCGAAGACTATGAACCTACTGCAACTCAGGATTCATATTATACATTTGTTTACTGGAGGCTCTACGGTTCAACCGAAGGAAGCCTGGAGGGAGTAAGCGATGCCGGAATACTTATACCGGAGAATTGGAGCATTGTAGCTAATGAAGGAGTGGAAAACAGCTCAGGAGAAAATAAATGGGTGATAAATGACAGCTTTACATTGAAAACCTTATTGGACAGCAGTATCTTAAGCCGGCAGAATTCCAAAGTTCTTACTCTGGTTCCGGTATATAAAGCCAATTACGTCTGCAAAATCGGGAATCAGGGCTATCTTGAGTTAAGTGATGCCTTTGATGCCATCAGTGCGGGTACAGCAACCGCAGAAAGCAATGGAAGCTATCAGATAAAAATGCTGGTGGAGGAGTATATGATCAGTGAGATGTACGCGATCATGGAGGAGTGGGATATTACCATTACCACCGCTGATGAAAGCGATACAACTCTGCCGTATAGAGGAACTGCGGGGACAAAATGTACACTCTTAAGATCAAGCGAAGGCAGCGGCTACAGCGGTAAGTTCTTTATGAGTAAAGGTACTCTTACTCTGACTGATATAGTGTTGGATGGGAATTCAAATGCTGTATCCGGAAATATTGATACTTTTATTGAACTGGGCGGTGATGCCAGACTCAACCTTTTAAGCGGTAGTATCCTGCAGAATAACAGAACAAATAACGGAATTACCTCTTCGGCAGTGACGGGGGCGGCAACCAGCACTATCTACCTGAACGGTACGGTCATTAAAAATAATGAGGCCCGGACAAATGCCGCCGGCGGCGGTGCAATCATGTCAGGCAAGGTGATTTTAGAAGGAAAGGTAGTAGTAACAGATAACTACCGGTCATATAACGATGGAACCCAAACTAACAGTAATATCTGTCTTGATGCCAATGGCAAAGTATATGTAAACGATACGTTAAGTCCCGGTAGTGCGGTTGGAATCAGAGTACAGGATGTGGATCATGTGGATGAATATGAATTTGCTGAAACCGTCTCTGCGATTTGTGCCAGCAGTTCGTATCAATACTTTAGTGATGATTTTGACGATAGTATGGAAATTACCGTATCGACTAATCCTAATAACATTATGTTTAAGGGAAGTACACCTTTTTCCTTTACTAAAGTTAAAGCTGAAGATACATCTGAAATTCTGACAGGAGCGGAATTTAAACTTTATAAATTCATTTGTGAAGATAGCAGTCACGATCATAATGATACAACCTCGCTGGTTACCGAAGATAATATCGGTACGGGAAATTGCTGGGAGTTAACTGCAACCAAGGAATCGGATACATCAGGACTGGTAGATTTTGAGGATTTGGAAGAAGGCATATACATGCTGGTTGAAACCAGGACGGTAAGCGGTTATCAACTGCCGTCCGGTCAATGGAAGCTCACGGTTACCCCTACCGGCATGAACAAAATAATCATTCAGGCCCATGGTGCCCAGGATGATCTGCCGCCGGCCTTTATGACGGCCACCGACAGTGAGGGAACAGTTACTTATAAGCTGCCGAATATCAGACAGCTGTCACTGCCATTCAGTGGAATGCCGGGAGTCAGGATTCTCCAGATATTAGGTACGGCATTGGCATTGCTGACAATTTTGCTATACATTCTTCGGAAACGAAGTAATGATAGACGTCGTTTCATCCTATTGAAAGATGAACTGACCAATTAAAACTAAACACAAAGTTTAAGAGAGAAAGGAGATAGACTATGAGGAAACGTAGTTTATTGAAAAAGCTTGTTGCAGCAGCGGCAGCAGCAGCGGTGTTCATCGGTGCGATGGGCACGACCGCAAAAGCGGACGATTATGCAGGGGCAGGGGATACAAAAGGTTCAATTACCGTACATAAGTATTCGAAGGTTACAGAATCATCGACCACTAATCCAACTGGTGAAGAATTAGCCAGTACGGACGGACTTGGTACCCCGCTCAGCGGTGTAGGTTATACCTTGTACAAGCTGACTATGCCGGCTTTAGGTACGAATGAGGAATTAACCGACGATTATACATCGACTATTGACAGTGCCGCTGGTACCGGGACAGTAACGATCACCACCAATCAGGGTACGGTTACAGCGAACGCAGTAAAAGTTGAAGGCGAAACATTTACCGATGTAAATGGCCGTTTAGCATTTGGCAAAGATGCCAGCAGTACCTCAACACTGGAACAGGGATATTACCTTCTGGTTGAGTCAACCGTGCCATCCGGCTATACGGCTGCTGACCCGGCGATTATATCACTTCCGCTGACAAATGCAGCGGGATCAGGTTATGTTTATGATATTCATGTATATCCAAAAAATGTTTCTAATATCGCCATTACAAAGATTCTCGATGATACCGGTAAAACCTATAAGGTAGGAGATGAAGTAAGCTTTACGATCGATGCGGCTTTCGCAAATGAAGAAAGCACCGATCAGGTGACATCAGTAGATGATCTGCGTATTTCAGGCAACTACGGTGAGATGAGAATTACTGATGAATTGGTAAGCTCACTGGTTTATGGTTCATCAACTGTTTATTACCTGACCGACACAAACCAGAAAATTCAGTTAACCGACCCGACTCACTATACGCTGACTAATACCGGTAATAAATATGTTTGGGAACTGACAGATGCTGGTATCGACTACATCATTGATAATGAAGCAGCAAACGGTAAAGGAACCACCCTGGAAGTTAATATCAAAGCGACCATCCAGGTATCAGATGAAGCCCTTACGAATAAGGCAAGCAGCTATGTAAAAAAAGCAGGTTCAACTAATGAACCTGAAGAACCGGAAACACCGGAGGTAATCGTACCGACAGGTGAAGTTATTGTTAATAAGACAACGTCTGATGGTGCCACGCCTCTGGCAGGAGCAGAATTTGCTCTGGCAACTAACGCAGAAGCTACTTCTTTCTTATTAGTTGACGGTACTACCGTTGATAATATTACCAGTTTAGCACAACTTCAGCAAGAGATCGAAACTCGTGCAAATGACTCTGATCCGACCAATGATATTGTAATTGCTACAACTGTAGTTGACGGTACCAAGGGATACGCAATCTTCTCCGGACTGTCTTATAACGAAACCAGCGGCAGCATTTATAAGTTGGTCGAGGTTGCAGCTCCGACCGGATATCAAATGAAAGAAGCAGCTATTGATGCAACGCTTGCAAGCGGAACACCGGAAGGTGAAGTTGCGACTATCACTGTTAATGTAAAGAACTATGCAACCGATGAAGTTGACCCGGATAATCCGAAATTCTCCTTGCCGCTGACCGGTGGTAACGGAACCCTTTTATTTACCATCATCGGTATTCTGATTATGGCGGCTACAGTTATCGTTTACATCCGCTCTAAAAGAAGAACCAACGCATAGAAATAATCATTAATATAGCATTTAGCCCGTGTCTTAACGAGCGGGATACCCGGCAGGGGGGTCACAGCTTCTGCCGGGATTCATACCGACAGGTATTATTGAGGAAGAGAGAAAGTAGAGGGCAGATAGCTATGATGAAGAAATTAAAGAAGGGTATATTGGGAGCAATTCTGCTGGCCGGACTTATAACAGTACCAGTTATGGCAGCAGAAGAAGATTTTCCTGCATCTGATCAAAAAGGAACCATAACGATCCACTCATTCGAAGTCAGTGATTATGCCAATTTAAACGGGAGTACCGGGGAAGAGATCGATAAAAATAAACTTCCCGATGATGCGAAGGAGCTTCAAAATGTAACCTTCAGCATTCAGCGTCTGGATCATTCCGATGGCCGCCCGGTTACGGTGAACACGCCTGCGGATGGGTCTTTTGACATGCAAACCGGAATTACGGATACCAATGGCCAGTTGGTATTTCCCAGTCTTCCGAAAGGTTATTATCTCGTGACCCAGAAAGCGTCAGTGGGATATACCATGCAGAAATCCTCTTTTATAGTTATGCTTCCGATGCGTAACCTGGACTGGAATGGAGATGTCAGTTACAACTACGACGTTCACGTATATCCCAAGAGTGCCTCTGGCCCGGTGATTACCAAAGAACCGATGGGAGTAAAAGTTGTCGGTGTCGGTGATGAGGTGCTCTGGGATATCAGCTATCCTATTGAAGGAGTGTTGAAGGAAGAGACTCCAAATGGTATCGTATACGCCACAGATTTTTATCTCACCGATACGATGGACAGCCGTTTGGATTATGTAAAGAATTCCGCTGAGTTCAGCGTTTATGATGCAGCCGGCAGACAATTAGACATTGATATGACCGCGGGGGTTCACTATATCGAGACATACGATGAAGGATCGAGGACGGTTACCTGGTTATATACCGATCGCGGTGTTAAAACCATGGCCGACAGCAATGCTGCATTTTCCATCGTCCGGATCGTTACGCAGGTCAATGAAACGGCTCTGGATACCGTCGATGTAGTATGGAATAATGCCTCCATAAACTTTATCAATACCAGTGGGGATCCTTATCGAATGGAAGTGTTTTCAGCGGATTCCGACAAGAACGGCGAGGGAGTGCCCAAAGTTTATCTGGGAACCATAACGATAGATAAATATGAATTGGATCAGGAGGCGGTAAAGCTTGCTGGTGTTACTTTTAAAGTGGCGGACAGTGAAGCAGACGCAGCAGCCGGACAATTTATCCAGGCAGCCGGTGCAGACTACCAAGTTACCACTGATGGAAATGGATATGCCAGGTTTACCGCTTTGGGTGCCGGTGACTATTGGCTGGTTGAGACTCAGGCCGCTGAAGGATATAAGCTGTTGGAAGCTCCGGTTAAGGTAACCATAGGAGATGCTTCCGGGGATGCCCATGCGGTGATTTCCATTGCGAATGAAAAAGCAGCGGATGTTCCCGGAACCCCTCCGGGAGGCAATGGTCCGGGAAAATGGGCGGCGAAAGTAAAAACCGGGGATCTTACCAATGCCTTTCGGTTAATTGGAATTGCCGTACTGGCATTACTGATTGGTTTCATCATCTGGAAGAAAAGACAGGAAAAAGCCGACCGGGCAGGAAGTATTCATGACAACTGAAAAAGCTGATTACAACAGCCGTCATAAAAAAGGCAAAAAAACTATCAATTCGAAACTTACCGGTTTCGTTCTGGTTTTCCTTTTTTTATGCGGTTTATTGATTACATTATATCCTATCGTCAGTAATGAATTAGCTAAATATAATACGATACACGCGATTGAAGAATATAAAGAATACACGGCAAACCTGACACAGGAACAGTTGGATATCGAATGGGCGGCGGCCCGGATTTATAACGATAATTTAGCTGGTGATCCGGTTCATGACCCGTTTGTGGCCGACAGTGGAATGGCTCTGCCGGAGAACTATGTGGAAGTGTTGAATCCATCACAGGATGGCATCATGGGCTACCTGGAGATGCCGGCTGTTGGTATTTCACTGATGATTGCCCACGGAACCAGTGATCAGGTGCTGCAGCAATACGCGGGGCATATTGAGCAGACTTCACTGCCTATCGGCGGTGCGAGCAGTCATGCCGTCCTTACTGCTCATACAGGCATGCCTTCTGCCCGTTTATTTACCGATCTGATAGATGCGGAGGTGGGAGACAAGTTCTACATTTATGTACTGGATGAAAAATTCACCTATCAGGTGGATCAGATTGAAGTCATTCTACCGGAGGAGGTGGACCAGCTTCGGATTGTTCCGGGCAAAGAATATGTGACTCTGCTCACTTGTACACCTTATGGAGTAAATAGCCATCGGCTGCTGGTAAGGGGGGAGCGGATTCCCAATGAAGAGGAAACAGCAGCAGTTCCTGAGTCTTTAAATCTGCGCTGGCTGTTTCTAATCGTGGTAATCTTAGTGCTGCTGCTGATATTTTATTGGTGGAGAAGACAGAAGAAGCAGAAGCTATTAGCCTTAGATACCGCGGAAAGGATAAAAAAAAGATATGAAGTTCATTAAAAAACTCTTGCTGGTGCTTGCATTCCTCACCGGTCTGGGAATATTTGCTTATCCTACCGTCAGTAACTGGCTGGCAGTCCGTAATCAGATTCAGGCGATACAAAGTTATGATAAATATGTGACCGGTTTAACCCAGGACCAAATTGATCACGAATGGGAGAAGGCCAGAAATTATAATGATCTTCTTCAGGCTGGCACAGTGACCGATCCCTTTTCTGATGTGGCTCATGTAGAACCGTTTACGGAGTATGAAAGGACGCTGGATATCGGCGGTATCATGGGATATATTGAAATTCCTGAAATTGATGTCGATCTACCAATTTATCATGGGGTTTCGGAAGAAGTGCTGTTGAAGGGGGTGGGACACATTAAGTCTACCGCACTTCCGGTTGGAGGAGCTTCAACTCACGCGGTACTTCCTGCTCATTCAGGAATTTCTGAGGCCAGACTTTTTAATGATCTGGAAGAACTGCAGGAAGGGGACTATTTTTTTATCTACGTATTAGATGAAATACTGGCTTATCAGGTGGATCAGATCAGCGTGGTAGAACCGGATGATATCTCACTTCTGCAGCCGGAAGAAGGAAAAGATTACGTCACTTTGCTGACCTGCACACCCATCGGAATTAATACACACCGTTTGCTTGTGCGCGGGGAACGCTGTGAGATGCCGGCGCCGAAGCCGGAAAGCAATGGCAGGTCAATGAATATAGACTGGATACTAATGGTAATTATAGCGGCGATTCTTCTGCTGCTAATATACATATTATGGAAAAGACGAAAGAGGAGGCTGATGTTCGATGGGATTAAAAACGAGTTACGACGAGATCAAGAGGTTGGGTAAAAGAGAGCTGGCTGAATTATCAGAGTTGCTGGTGAAGAAGAACGACAATTTAATAAGCGAAAAAGAAGAACTTGAAAAACAGCTGAACGTAGTAAAAAAAGAAAAGGATATGCTGGAGGCGGCTAACTCACAGCTTGAAGCGCAGCTTGATGAAATGCAGAAGCTAATCGATAAAAATGAGGGCGGTGAAGTTTCCTGGGATGAGGTCGGGAGTCTGGCGGAGTATTCGGTACAGATAAATCAACTGCTGGAAGCAACTCAGAAGACTGCCGATTATTATCTGGCCAATATCAAACAAAAAAATGATCAGATGATGGAAGAAGCAAGATTGAAGGAAGAGAGGGTTCAAAAAGCCAGTGCTGCGATTTTGATGACATTACAGCAGGAGGTGGACCGGCTTTTAGTTGATTTTAAAAGCGGTTACGAACAGCTTTACGGGTATGACAAAAATGATGAATGCGGTAGAAGAAGAAAATACCAGGCTGAAAAAAGAAAACTCCAATCTGGCCAGAATGATCCAGGAGGCGCTTCGGCAGAAGGATAGGATAATTAGTAATGCTCAGTAAGAAGCAAAGAGGATTCAATTTTTAAATGTTACGACTATAAATAAGATGAAGGATGAAATTAAACTGCTTTTGCAGCAGGAATTTCGTTGAGAAAGGAGAATGCGCAAATGGGTATGGGAAAAGTATCTGCAAGTGAAAAGGTAAAAGCTGTCGAAAGGTATATTAAGAATGAAGGCACACTGCGGGCAATCGCAAGTGAGTATGGTGTTCATCATTCTTGTCTGGAGAGATGGATGTCCTTGTATAAGACATTCGGACCAAAGGGGTTGGAGCGGCCGCAGGAAAATACAAAGTATCCTGTAAAAGTAAAAGAAGCTGCTGTACAGAGTTACTTGGATGGAAAAACGCTGAAGAGGGTTTGTGAGGATTACCATATCCGTTCCATCTCTATTTTGCAGAAGTGGTTGCAGAAATATGAAGAGGGAGAGAAAGTTAAGAAGGTGTAATAGTTTTCGTAAATGAGGGCTGCAATATCAAATTTGAATAGACAGTTGATATCTGTTATACTGTTTCCTAGTTAGGCATATATGGAGGAAAGAGATGGCAGACTATATTGTGTTTTGGGGCAGTGTTATTTTTGCAGTGCTTTTTGAAGGTTTTATATGGGTTTATTTAATGATGGAGTTATTGTATACAAAAATCAATAGAAGGCATCTGATAATAAATACCGGTATAGAAGTGGTCTTTGGCATGGCTTATATGATACTAGAAGATACGGGACTGCTCCCGGATTTTCTTCAGGGAAATTTTGAGCTGTATTTGCTGTTAACGTTGATGCATCTGCTGTTTTTTACCTTGGTTGCCAAAAAGAGTTTTTTCAAAGTCTTTAGCGCAATTATGGTATCTTTGGCTTTTTATGGTAATTTCTCCGACATGGTGATGGGATTAGTGAGAAATGCAGGAACTTATGTCATTGAAACATATAATATGTCAAATATCAGTTTGTATATGATAATTAGTGCGGAATTGCTTAACCTGCTGGTTTTGGTTGTACTGGTAAAGATATTCAGAAGATTTCACGTTCGTTCGTTACTCGATCAAATGTTTAAAAAACTGCTAAGTGGTTTTATATGTTTGGTTGTATGTGTGCTGTTAAGAATGGCATATTATATTTTCTGGTTTGTTAATCCGGCAATACAATCTTTAAATTATAATCAGGTATTTACTACTACTTCAAGTATTTCTTTTAATGGAATATTTATTTTTATTACCCTGATTATCATTTTATTTTTCTCTATTTATGAATCCAATCAGGCTAAGATAAAAGCACAACAGGCAATTATTTTACAGCAGCAAAACTATGTCCAGTCATTGGAAGAGATGCAGCGGCAGATGCGGGCATTTCGTCACGATCTGCAGAATCTGATGTCAGGGATGTATCTGCAGGTCTCAGAAGGGGAAAATGAGCAGGTGCAGGAGTTCCTGAAGCGCTCCATAAACTATTTTGATGAGCATCTGGGGAATGAAATTAAGCTGATGGGATTCCTCAGCAATGTTAATAACATGGAAATGAAAAGTCTGCTTCTGGTTAAGCTGATACAGGCCCAGCAGCAGAATTTAGAATGCAATATAGAAGTAGTCAGGCCTATTGAAGAAATAGGTATGGAGGCGGAGGATTTCCTGCGCTGTTTTGGAATTCTCATCGACAATGCCTTTGAGGAGGTCAAAAAAGCAGTAAAAGGCCGGGTCAATATTATTTTGCTGAATGAGAAGAATGAATTAAATGTCGTAGTGGAGAATACTGTAACTGATTCGCCGGAGATTGGTATGATTTCTAAGAAAGGTTATTCCACTAAAGGCACAGGCCGCGGGTTGGGATTACATATTTATCAGGAAATTTTGAAAAAGTATAATAATGTCATTCCTAAGACGGTCTGCACCGGTGTTAACTTTAGACAAGAGATCAAGATAAGGAGAAAATAGCGGTGATTCCAATATTTATTTGTGAAGATAATGAGAAAATTTTAGATTTTCTTGCAGAAGAGATCAAAAAGTTCGTTATGATTCAGGGATATTCAATGGAAATCCGGGGGGCCGAAACCGATCCGGAACAGCTGTTGGAACAGCATAATTTAACCGAAGCCAGAGGTGTTTATTTTCTTGATGTCGACCTGAAGAATGCTAACTATGACGGGTTTTCGCTGGCTGAGGAAATTCGAAGGAGAGATCCCCGGGGATATATTATCTTTGTCACTACCCACGGAGAACTGGCATATGAAACTTTCAAATATAAGCTGGAGGCGATGGATTACATTGTAAAAGATGATGCAGATCAGATGAGCAGCCGAATTGTCTCCTGCCTGATCCATATTCAGGAAAGCCTTCTCAAAGCAGAATTAAACAGCGATACGGCCTATTATACGGTCAAA
>Ga0153996_1000639_pt1 | contig 15466 bp, 18 predicted proteins | sample TSNC080MetaG_FD_104728 | JGI IMG/M metagenome (GOLD analysis project Ga0153996, IMG submission 104728) | Attine ant fungus gardens microbial communities from North Carolina, USA - TSNC080 MetaG | ecosystem: Host-associated > Fungi > Mycelium > Unclassified | place: USA: North Carolina, Lumber...
ACAGATCAAAGAGATATGGGGAAAGAAATATCCCTATGCCATCAGCAACTGGGAAACAAATTGGGATGTCGTCAGACCATTTTTTGAATTTAGTGATGATATACGCCGAATCATGTATACAACTTATACCGAAAAAATAACTATGCCGATATTTTATGGAATCCCGGTAATTAAGGGAATCCCAGAAAAAATATCGGCATAGTTTTTATAGACGATAAAGTTGTTTTACGACTGATTCATCCTTCCATCTCTTTTTTTCCGAGCTAGAGGGATTGGCTTTTTCAATACTCTCAGCCAAAGTTTTTAGGGTCGCAAATGCATAGAATCCACTGGTGGTTGAAATGTTCTCATGCCCCAGAAGCTGCTGAATATATGATAAAGGACATCCAACCTGATAAAGATCCATTGCTCTTGTTTTTCTTAACATATGAAAATGAATCTTCTCAGGCATCGAAATAATGCTTCGACTTGTGTCTGCATACTTTTTTAGCAGGTTCTGCATTGTATCATCTGAAAGCGGATGCTTTACTCCATGTGTTGTCGCATAAAACAAAGGCGTAGCCATATTTGTTGTTTGATGAAATTCTTTTAGATATGTATTCAGATGTTCTATCGTCTTGCTCATCAATGGTACGTTTCTGTATTTTGAACCTTTTCCTAAAATAGCTACATATGGAACTATTGCATCTAAATGGAGAGATGATACTGTTAAATCTATAAGTTCGCTAACACGTAATCCGGCTTCATACCCGAGGATCATAATCATTTGATTTCTTCTGCTTATTTTCGTGTCGCCGGGCGGTGCTGCCAGAAGAATCTTAAGCTGCTCGCCCTCAAAGTATTCTATTTCTTTCCTGGTAACAGTAAACCCCTTGACTGTTTTTGCATTTACATAGATTGAAGTGATATCTATTGACTCTTCAGCTGCATAAGCGAGCAATGCTCTGATTGCAGTCATTCGGAGATTACAAGTCTTTTCACTCAGCCGCTGAAAGTCTTTCATAAATAGCAGATACTCTTTTAAGTTGCTTTTATTAAAATCCTGATAGCATATATCTGCTCTCTTAACAGATTTTTCCTCTTCCAAAAAATCAATATATCTATTAATTGATCGTCTATAGGCTTCTATGGTATTTAAACTCTTCTTGCGGATGTTAGGCAGTTCGTTGTTTAGATATTCAGATGCATTATTCCAGAAAAACGTATTGTCTTTATCCGCTGTAACCTTCTTACTCATATGCATTCACCTCCGGTAATAAGCCCTCAAATAAGGATGATTTCTTTACAATTGCGTCATAGATATCAGGAACAAGATGAAAGTAGTACAATGTATTTTCTATATCCTGATGTCCCATGTATTTCATTAAATATGGGAGCATTACATTTATGTCTGCTCCTTCCCCGAGCCAATGATTCATGTTAGCATAGGCAAAATGATGGCGGACATCATAAGCCCTGATACTCACGCCATCATATCTTTTCTTAGGAAAGGCTGTGTACCAGATTTTTAGAAAGTTTTTCTGAAATCCGTCAGCGCTATAGGGACGATCATTTCGAGAAGGGAAGAAAAACGTTCTGTCAGGAAAGAGAGAATTCATCTTTACGTCATAGATTTGAAGATAATCAGATAATTCCTGCGAAATAAATACCCTTCTGCTTTTTGGACCTTTGGATTGAAGAATGTCTATGTAGTTTTCTGCCAGATGTACATTTTCATTTTTTAAGGTCCTTACCTCTTTACAGCGAAGACCACAGCAATAAAGTAATCGATACATTACAGGTAGCACGATATGCCTTTTAGGGACATGCGAATCGTATTGGATGCTGTCGCATGCAATGAAAAAAGCTTCAATCTCATCATCTGTAAATAAATATGGTTGGACGGGCATTGGCAGGGAAACTCTTTTTTGTGGAATTAAATATGCTGATGTATATCCCAAACTAATAAGATACCTTGAGAATTCCCGAAGGACAGCTGCTATGTTATACAGGCTTCCCGGGGTGTTTGCATACTTGTTTAAAAATGTATTTACAGTATTTTTGCTCGGGATGTTTTCAGCAGAAGCATGATCGATTGAAAACTCAAGATACTTATTCAGATGATATCCAGCAGTGGCATAGACATATCCATTCTGCCTTTTATACTCTAAAAATTCATCTATAAAGTCGGATAGTGTTTTGTTCATTTTCGAGCACCTCCAGGAAGAGGCAGAGTACAGGCTGCCATTGTTACTTCGTCTGTGGATAGATAGACAGACACGATATTCGGATCAGTATGGCCAAGAACAGCAGAGATATTTGGCATGGAAACTCCAGATCTGGGCATAACAGAAGCTGCATTGTGCCTGGTCGTTCTACTGCCTGAAACTCTGCCTTCCTTTGATATGCCGGCTAACGCCTCCATTTTTAAGAGGATAACCCTGATTGACGAACCAGCGCCATCTAAACGTGTAAACGGTGCTACCTCTCTAATAAAAAGATAATTGGAATTACATTTCGTTCTCTCATTCAGAATATAATCCACGATTGCATTGCCGAAAGACTTCCTAAGAGGGATATTCAATGTCATTCCTGTTTTTTGTTGTTTTATATAAATGATATCTTTGTCCCAATCAATATCGGAAAGCTTGATATTGCAGACATCTACTGCTCTCAACCCTGTTTCTAGCAATAATAAGCAAATGGCTTTGTCGCGTTTAGTAAGATCACCATCTGATAGTATGTCGTTTATAACACCGATTTCTGATTTGCTATATATTTCTATTATCTTGCGTTCACGAGGGAGTCGGGTTGGAAGCTCCATGATAAGGTGCTTTATGTCAAGGTAGAGAGAAAGAAATCTTTTAAGGCCTGACAGACCGCTTGTAATAGTAGTTGGTTTAAAATAACCATGATTATAAAGATATAAGATAAAATTTCTGATATCACCAGAGACCATCCGGTTGATTGATCGATATGATTTTTCTTCACAATAGATTAAAAGATATGCAACAATTCTCTTGTAGGTATAGATAGTATTAGGCTGAAGTTGATCCTCTTTTAAAATCATAAGAAATTTATTCAGCTCATTCTTAAATGATTCTGTCTGTATACTATCACTAACAGATTTTCCGGTCTTTCTTGAGGTATTCACTTCTCCATCCGTGATATAAGATTTGATAAGGTTTACAACCCTGATTCGCTGGCGTTCTTTAAGGACTGAATATTCGCCGGTATACTTGTTTTTGTTGTCACTGAGATACTCCTCGAATAATTCATCTGAGGGTTCGAAAATTCCTCTGTTTTGTGCAAGTGAATCTGATATCGACTAAGAGTTTCAGTACTATATTCCTTTTCTTTTAGAGATTCTAATGTACAATGTAGAACTTCTTCTAATTTAGTTTTTTCTGGCATTATAATGCACCTCCTTTAAAAGGATGATACATTAGATAGAAAAACTATGCCGATTTTTTTTCTTAAATTCCTTTAAAGGCTTGTACTCCATAAAATATCGGCATAGTTATTTTTTCGGTATAAGTTGTACTATGCCGATATCGTGATAGTACAACCAACATCATAGAGGGCGTCAATAGACAGTTCAGGAAGGTCACAAAGACCAAAAGTGTTTTTCCAAATGATACATCGCTGGAAAAAATGCTATATCTGGCATCAATGAATGTCATGAAGAAGTGGACACAGCGTTATCGAAACTGGGATCTCGTGTTAAGCCAGCTGTTGCTGCTTTATGTAGAACGGCTGAATCAATATCTATAGGATGAAGGAAAGGGCTGTCCTAATCAAAGCACATGGATAGCCCAATCCAACCCATTCCGTCGGGTACTTATATTATATGCTAAAAACCCCAAACTATTCCAGAGGGGCGGGTATGGGCAGAGCCCATGAAAAAAGATATAAATAAGTGCTTTAATTATCATGCAAAAAAATAGAAAACAATGAATAGAAAAACATATAGTGGGCATACTAAAATTAGAAAGAAAAATTCGACATAGTAAACCCACTAAAAAACGACATATAATCAAAACAAAACTACTGTAAATCCTACATATCTGATTCATATCAGAAAAATCTTTTACTACTCAGACACAGAAAAATTTACGCCCTCTATAAAAAAATCGGATATGAAATAATTAACAATCACACCCAACCCCCATCAAACCGAATAACCTGCCCCGTCAAATAATTGTTGCCTATAGCCAGTCTATAAATAAAATCAGCCGTCTCATCCGCAGTGGCGAACCGCCCAGCAGGAATCTCATCCATTAAATCTACCCGCTCATCGTCCGTCAGCTGCCGATTCATGTCGGTATCAACAACACCACATGCGACAGCATTAACCTGAATATTGCTGGGAGCCAGTTCTTTCCCAAGCGCCTTAGTCAATGCATTCACCCCACCTTTTGAAGCTGAATACGCAACTTCACATGATGCTCCTGCTACCCCCCAAACCGAAGAAATATTAATGATTTTCCCTTCCTTACATTGAATCATATATGGAACAGCCAGCTTGCAACAGTTAAAAACCGAAGTTAGATTCGATTCTATTACTTCATTCCATTGATTAATATCCATATCGCCGAATAATCCTATATGAGATATACCAGCATTATTAATAAGAATATCAACACCGGTAAAACGCCTTTGAATCTCTCTAAACATTTCTTCTGCTTGCTCATAATTCCCAACATTCCTGCACAAAGCCAGACAAGAAACGCCATATGCCTCGACCTCATTTCTGACATCTTTAAGCATATTTCTATTATTAACGCAATTAATAACAACGTTATAATCCTCTTTTGCAAATTTTAAAGCAGCGGCTCTTCCAATTCCTCTGGAAGCACCTGTTATAAAAACTGTTTTTCGCATATTATCCTTCCTGACTTTACGAAGCTATAAGTTTATGATATAATAATGTGAATTATACCATAACTGATTACTTCTATCAATTATTCCTTGAAATATTAAGAATCTATAAAATTTTTAGAAAAAAACTTAAGAAATATCTCTTAAGGTCTTGACAAATCACAGAAATGCAATCATAATGTAATAGAAATGTAACAAATGAAAGTATATTTATTAAAAAAACTATATTTTCCTCTTTCTTTTTTGTCATTTTTGCATTAAAATAAGAACAGGCTGGAAAGCTATGCAAAATAATAATGATAGGGGAGTGCTGTTAATGATATCAAATCAGATTCTTCAAAATACAATGGAAGGTTTAAAAGCAATTACAAGAGTTGATTTATGTGTGATGGATACAGATGGAAAGACATTGGTTTCAACATTTAATGGAGCCGAGGAATATTCGAGGGCAGTCCTGGATTTTGTAAATTCACCTGCGGATAGTCAAGTACTGCAAGGGTATCAATTTTTTAAAGTATTTGATGAACATCAATTGGAGTTTATTATACTAGCCAGAGGTGACAGTGATGATGTATACATGGTAGGAAAGATTGCCTCTTTCCAAACACAGAACCTTCTTGTGGCTTACAAAGAGAGATTTGATAAAGATAATTTTATTAAAAATTTACTTCTGGACAATCTGTTATTAGTTGATATATATAATCGCTCCAAAAAGTTACATATTGAGACAGACGTCCGCAGGATAGTATTTATCATTGAAACAAACAGTGACAAAGATACAAACACTTTAGAAATTGTAAGATCATTATATGCAGGGAGATCGAAGGATTTTATTACTGCAGTCGATGAGAAGAGTATTATCATTGTCAAAGAAGTTGCAGAGAATGAAACTTATGATATGTTGTGTAAATCTGCAAAGGGTATAAAGGATATGCTGTCCGGCGAAGGCATGCCGGAAGGTAAGATTGCACTGGGAACCATTGTAGATGAAATTAAAGATGTTTCACGTTCTTACAAAGAAGCAAAGATGGCTTTGGACGTAGGTAAGATATTCTACGGTGAAAGAAGCGTTGTTGCATACAGTAATCTGGGCATCGGCCGTTTGATTTATCAACTTCCGATACCATTGTGCAAGATGTTTATAAAAGAAATTTTCGAAGGGAAATCCCCAGATGATTTTGATGAAGAAACTCTTGCAACGATTAATAAGTTTTTTGAAAACAGTTTAAATGTTTCCGAGACTTCAAGGCAGCTATATATACACAGGAATACTCTGGTGTATAGGTTAGATAAGCTGCAGAAAAGTACAGGTCTTGACTTAAGAGTTTTTGAAGATGCGATCACATTTAAAATAGCTCTTATGGTTGTTAAATACATGAAATACATGGAGACATTTGAATACTAAAGGGGGTAGGCATGATAGCTTTAGATAATGTTTATAAAACATATCCTACAGGTGTTTCTGCATTGAATGGTATCAGCTTAAAAATAAAAAAGGGAGAATTTGCGTTTATAGTGGGCACCAGTGGCTCAGGAAAGACAACGCTATTTAAGTTGTTATTAAAGGAATTAGAACCGACATCAGGTGCAATTTACATGAACAATAAGAATCTGGGCCGTCTAAGAAGGCGCAGGATTCCCAGAATGAGAAGAGGGATTGGTGTTGTTTTTCAGGATTTCAGGTTACTTAAAGAACGGACGGTGTATGAGAATATAGCTTTCGCCCAACGTGTCGTAGGTAAATCCTCTAAAACAATTAGAGAAACGGTTCCCCAGCTGCTCACTTTAGTGGGACTTGCTGATAAAGCTTCCTCTTATCCCAAAGAACTTTCAGGCGGAGAACAGCAGAGAGTTGCTCTAGCCAGGGCGTTGGCCAATAACCCACCTGTTTTGCTGGCAGATGAACCGACAGGAAATCTTGATCCGAAAAATTCCTGGGAACTTATGAAGCTTTTAGAGGAAATCAATTTAAGAGGGACAACAGTAATTGTTGTCACACATAATAAAGAAATCGTTGAGAAGATGCAGAAAAGAGTTATATTGATGAGTAATGGCGTCATCGTCAGCGATGAATCAAAGGGTGGATATACCTATGAGAGTTAGTACGTTTTTTTATTGCTTGAAGCAGGGCTTGAAAAATATTTACCGTAACCGGACATTTTCATTGGCATCGATAGGTACTATTACCGCCTGTTTATTTCTATTTGGAGTTTTCTATTGTATTTTAGTTAATTTTCAGGACATGGTTAAATCGATAGAAACAAATATAGGTGTTACAGTATTCTTTCAGGAGGATATTACAGAAGAAAAGATACTGGAATTGAAGGATGTTATTGCACTTCGTGAAGAAGTTGAAAGTGTTACATATATCTCATCGGAAGAAGCATGGGAAGACTTTAAAGAAAATTATTTTAAAGACGGTGATCCGGGAATTCTATCTGGTTTAGATCAAGATAATCCATTGGCGGGTATGGAAAGTCTTACAATCAAGCTGAATGATACTTCAAAACAATCTGAGTTAGTTGATTACCTCAATAGCTTGCAGGAAGTTAAAAAAGTGAATGCTTCTGATACGATAGCAGATAGTTTTACCAATTTTAGCCGGTTATTAAGCTATATTTCATTAGGACTTATTGTTATATTGGTGGCAGTTGCCATTTTCCTGATCAGCAATACTGTTATGATTGGTATTACGGTTAGAAAAGAAGAAATAGCCATCATGAAATATATTGGGGCGACGGATATTTTTGTAAGGGGCCCGTTTTTAGTAGAAGGCATCATCATAGGACTTGTGGGTTCTGCAATCCCTGTACTTATTCTTAGATTTTTATACAATAGAGTCGTTGAATTTGTTTTGACTGAGTTTTCTATTTTAAATAACTTACTTACATTTACTGATGTCAATGTTATATTTAGAGTTTTGATACCTGTTTCACTGGGTATTGGGTTGGGTATTGGTTTCATTGGAAGCTACGGGACATTACGGAAACATGTCAGAGTATAATTTGGAGGTGAATAGAGGTGTTTATAGAATGAAGCGAATCTCAAAAGTATTATTAATATTTGTGCTAATGTTGGTGATGGGTTTTCCTGTGGCAGCGGCGTCAACCAGTAAGGAAGCGGAAGAAAATATAGAGAATTTAGAATCAGAGAAAGAAGCATTACAGGCTGAGCTTAAAGACTTGGAATCGAATAAGGCCAGCACGGAAGAAAATATTGGCCAGTTGGATGCACTGCTTAAGGAAGTTCAAGGCGATATTGCCGATAAAGAAGCGGAGTTGGTGCTGGTTCAGGCGGATATTAAGGAAACCCAGGATAAACTTGAGGAAGCCCGTGCAAAAGAGAGTCAGCAATATGAAATATTAAAAAAGCGTATTAAAGTCATGTATGAACAGGGAGAAACCGGATATTATGAAGTTTTACTTAATGCCGAAGATATTTCATCATTATTGAACAACAGTGAGTATATTTCAAAAATATCGGATTATGACAGCAATCTTCTGCAGGAACTTCAGGAGATAAGACTTCGAATCGAAGGGCTGGAGACACAATTGAAAAACCAATTGGCTGAAATTGAAGCATTGAAAGCTGGACTGGAGGTTAAGCAGGCAGAAACTGAAATGCTGCTTGAGGCAAAAGCAAGTGAGTTGATTGTCATCAACCAAGAAATTGAGGAGGCAGAAGCAACATATAATGAGAAAGAGAAAGAAATTGAACAGGAAAAGGTACTGATGAATCAGCTGCAAATAGCTGAATCAAATATCGGCAATGTTGTATATACAGGAACCTCATCTACGGGGTATATCTGGCCGGTAGCTGGATATTCATACATAAGTTCTTCATATGGCGCCAGGATTTGCCCGTTCCATGGGCCGGAGTACCATTATGGTATAGATATCCCGGCGGCCGGAGGGACATCGGTTTTAGCTACAGCTAACGGTGTTGTTTCAGCTCAGGCATTTGATTCCGGTTTAGGGAACTATATAATTATAGACCATGGAAACGGCGTTCAATCGTATTATCTGCATAATTCTACAGTCAGTGTCAGTATAGGCCAGACAGTAACCCAGGGTCAGGTGATTGCAGGTGTAGGAACTACAGGAAGCTCAACAGGAAACCATTTGGATTTCAGGGTAAGGGTTAATGGTTCATATGTAAATCCATTAGCTTATGTGAGCCCTTAATAAAAAGAAGGAGAAATTATGCTAAAGAAAGTGATCAGAAACAGCCGAATATTCATTGCAATAGCCCTTGTTTTCAGCATGGCTCTTCCAGTTTATGCTACGACAGCAGATAAGCAGGAAAAGCAAGAAAGAGAAGAGAATGTTAAGAGCCTGGAATCAGAGAAAGAAGCATTGCAGGCCAAAATCAATGACCTTAAAGCAAATAAATCAAATACTGAAAGTTATATGGCCGATTTAGATGTCCAGTTAGAGGATGTCCAGTCACAAGTGAATACAAAAAATCAAGAAATAGCAACTACAGAGGCCGACCTTGAAGTAACAAGGGAAGAGTTAGCAACTGCCCAGAAAAAGGAAGAGCACCAGTATGAAACATTAAAAAAACGTATTAAGGTAATGTATGAAAATGGTGAAACCGATTATATGGAAGTCCTTCTTAATGCCGGGGACATGTCTGAGTTATTGAATGGTGCAGAGTATATTTCAAAAATATCTGATTATGATAGTAATTTACTCCAGAGCCTTCAGGAGACAAGACAGTTAGTTGCTGAATATGAGGCTGAGCTGGAGTCACAGCTGGCAGAACTGGAAACGTTAAAGGCAGAGTTGGAATCGAAACAATCTAAGTTACAAATTGTTTTAGATGCGAAATCAGAAGAATTGTTGGCTTTGAATTCTACTATTAATACAACAGAAGAAGATTTAGAGGATGCAATGGCAGCAATTGAAGCAGAAGAAGCAGCAATTGCACAAATTGACGCAGCGATTGCGGCGGCAGAAGCAGAAGCGGCCAGAAAGCAGGCAGAGGCAGAAGCAGCAGCAAAAGCGGCTGCTGAAGCGGAAGCAGCACAGAGGGCGGCAGCAGCTGCTGCAAGTACAGGAAGCACTAACTCTCCAGCCAGTTCGGGAAGCACAGGAAGCTCTAATGAATCTGGCAGTTCAGGAAGTAATGGAGGTAATGGAAGTACCGGAAATGCAGGAAGTGCCGCTGCTCAGGAAGTTTCTGCTGGCACAGCATCGTCAGCCGGCATGATTTGGCCGGTGTCGGGTTATTCTAGTATCAGCTCATCATTTGGATATAGAATTCATCCGATATATGGGTATCAGAAGTTTCATTCAGGTATTGATATCCCGGCAGCGGCAGGAACACCAGTAAGAGCGGCGGCCAGCGGCACAGTTATTGCAGCATCATATGATTCAAGCATGGGTAACTATGTAATTATCAGCCATGGTAATGGAGTCAGCACGATTTATATGCATAATTCATCTGTATATGTTTCGGCAGGGCAAGCTGTTTCACAGGGAGATACAATTTCAGGTGTAGGTACAACAGGATCATCTACCGGCAATCACTTGCATTTTTCTGTAAAAGCTAATGGTTCCTATGTTAATCCATTAAATTATGTGAGTCCATAAAACATAAGTTAACAAGGTGTGTAATTGTTTACTGATAGTATAATCAAGTGTGAAAACGAATTTGTTTTCACACTTGAACTATTTTTGGACTAAATGTATAACCGCCTTCATAAGTCTTGAGATGCCTTTATTTACAAGGCTTTTGGATTTTGCTGTTCATGGAAATTCGTAATTGACGACATCTTGACTACATAGAAATTATTCATGTCATCGCCGTCAAGAATTTTCTTTTTAGACAGATGCGTATATATTCCGAGTGTAGTTGTGATATCGTCATGCCCCACCCACTTTTGGAGCCTGGCTATATCAATCCCCGCTTCGTAACATTCCGATATGAAATTGTGCCTGAAAGTGTGGGCCGTAACATCATCCCCTAAGCCAATTTCCCTCTTGAGCCTATTAATGCAGTTTGTAAAACTTTGATTTGACATCGGCTTATTATTCTTATTATAAAAAAAATAGGGAACATCTATAGAGTCAGAATATTGCTTCAAAACAAATGCCAGGGGGTCAAATAGTGGTATGGTGCGTGTACCGGCTTTAGTCTTTGTCCTTTCATCAATTTTAGGATGTCCATTGTTTTCGCTTACCTGCTTGCATATCGTTACGGTTTTATTCACGTAATCAATATCGTCCTTCGTCAGCGCCAATATCTCACCTCGTCTTGCGCCGGTATACCTTAATGCGTAAAGCAGTGCTATGTCTTTTAAACATAGGTTATTACTCTTTTCAATTTTCCGCTTTTCTATTTCCGTTAAGGTGCGTTTTTCTTTTGCTTCATATCTAACCTTTATGCTGTCGCAAGGATTCTTGTATATTATCTCTTGAGCAATAGCTGCGTTAAATATTGTTTTTAACATCTCCCTAAGCCTGTACGCGGTGCTGGATCTGCCATTAATCCTAAAGTCGTCCAAAAAACGGTTAATAGTGAACGGTTTTATGCTTACTATCCTCATTTTTGCCATATCGGATCTATTGATATGATTTAGTATTATATTGTAATTTATAAATGTCGAATCTGCCAGTTCTTCTTTCTTGTTCTTTAGCCAGTTAACAGCAAATTCGCCGAGCGTAATATTCTGCGCATCTACGGTTACACCTTTTTCATATAAGTTCATAAATTCCCGTTTTTTCTTCTCAAGCTCCTTGATAGTCTTAGCATAAATATTTTTCCTTTTCGGATTACCCTCCTTCGTGTAGCCGATTACTACCGTTGTGCAGTATCGCCCATCAGCACGTTTCCTGTACTTCGAGTTAGCCATGATTATCATTCCTTTCTAAAAATCGATATAAAAATAACACCTATTGCCAAACAGGTGCTTGGAATGATATAATATGCTTGGTTAGAGGTATTATATCAGGACAACAACACCTGCCCGTCCTGGAAATAGTATCTATGTGAAACCGTTCCTGTTGGTGCAGGGGCGGTTTTTAATTGTTTTAAACCTTCCAAGTGTTTCCGCAGTTCTGGCATACTGCAACAGTGCGGTTAAATGTTTTGCTTGCGCTTACCGTCTTGCCTTTTATTCTCCCACTTTTCCTTCTCCGGAATATAAGCGACAATCCCATAGTAGCAAAAGCTAAACTGATTCTCCATACCCATTTGAAAAACACATACCACCAGCCGATGAATAACCACCAAATGATTCCATGTCCACTCTTTTCGCCGCCGCCAAAAGAATGTAAGCTGCCTCCGATAGTACCTGATTGCTCCCTTTGAAAATTAATATTACTGCTTCCACATTTTGAGCATGTGTTATTTTCCATTCAAAACACCCCTTTTCTTAAGTAATACTTGTATTTTATCATATGGTATAATTTTCAGTCAAATCAATTTAATAACACCTAGGTTGGGTATAAAATATATAACATAGCAATCAACGACTGTATATATCCCGTATTTACTTTTATATGCTTCCAAGGAATTATCTAAAAATTGCTCTGTTACGTCTAAATGTTCAGCCATTTCATACCGGTTACGACAGCCGGCGTTAAAGGCATTGACGATGCCTAATAAACCAATCTGGTTGTCATAAGCCCACATTCTTGCCCTGTGCTCCTGCTTGCGGTTTCTCACGTCCTGCAAGTCAATGATATTGCCAGCTGAGGTGTGGTAGTGTCCAAGTTCTTCGGCTAGTACGCAGGCTTTCTCTGCCAATGTTGGTATATCTTTACGTATGGCTATTCTATTACCAAGAATCCTGCCGTCATTATTCACAAGAGCTTTCTCCCTAACAATCAGATTTTCTTTATCTGATTCTATTAATAGATCTTCATAAGTCAATAAAATCACTCCCATTCACTGTCATCATTCATGATGTCATCATCGTGTTTTTCCATTTCATCGTTTGTCTCTGTGTCGGTGCGCTTGTGGGCGGCATTAAGTTCCTGACATTTAATTTTATCAGGTGCTTCATCTTCTAAATAATCTTTAATCAGTATTAAATCATTAGTGAACTCTTGTACTTTACTAAGTCCGCGTTCATTTAACACGTTCAAGTTTAGTGATATAGTGTCAACCAAGAAATCACGTTCATTTTGATATCCTAAGTCTTTGGTAACTTTTTGTATAATTTTTTTAGCCATAGCTCTAGCTTGGGGATTACGAGGATTATCTTTCAATATTTGCTTAGCTTTTTTCAATTCCTCGCCGTACTTATCATTTACTTCGATTTGCATAGATGGAGGGATTTTTTTCTTGTTTTGACTAAAGTCCTCTTTTATTTCTTCTATGTAATCACCGAAATTATCTTCTAAAAAATATGCAAGGTTTGAATCAAGAGATTTAGCAATTTTACGAATTGTTTCAATTTTGGGATGTCTATCATCTGATTCATACTTACGTATAGTAATTTCCGACAATCCAGTATTCTGTGCGAGTTGTTTTTGTGTCAACCCTTGTTTAATTCTAAGAATCTTTATTTTTTCTCCAACTGTCATATTAATCACCTCAAAATTAGTATAGCATAGGTTTATTTAAAAAGATAGATACAAAAGTATATAAAAAGTGCTAAAAATGATACACGTGTATCGTCTATATTTCACACCGATACAAAAGTATAAAAAGGGTATTGACAGATACAATTGTATCTGCTATAGTTTGATGAAGATACAATTGTACCGCATAAAATGTGAGAGGAGGCTGAAAGTAATGGTAACCAATAAAGAGAAAGTACAACTTGCTATGGCGAGAGCTTGTCTTACTTTAAGTGATATCGCTGTAAAAGCTGATATGCCTGTGCAAACGGTCAAGAATGTTGTTAATGGTAACAGAAGTGTAAAGCCTGCAACATTAGGTAAGGTTGCAAAAGCTTTACGTGTTGATGTGGCAGAACTGCTTGATAAGGAGGACTAAATGAAGCTACTCTTAAATCCGGAATTTGATCTTTATGAAAAAGACGGACAAGCCTTCTGTGATAGTTTGCAAATTGCAGAAACATTCAAGAAGGATCATTATGAAATACTTAAAACCATAGAGGGAGAAAATCGTAATAAGAAACATATTAATGGCCTGATAGATAATTTGGTTGAATCAGGCTCACGTGTAAACACACGGCAGTATTTCATCTTGGACAGCTACAAGGACAGTAGTGGGAAAAAGAATAAACGGTATTTATTAAGTAGAGATGGGTTCACTTTATTGGTTATGGGATTTACAGGAAAGAAAGCGTTGAGATTCAAAATTGAGTACATAAACCGCTTTAACCAAATGGAAGAGTTTATTAAATCCTTGCTTACGACAAAGATGGAGTTTCCTGCATTCACAAACGCTATCATGGAAGCACACCAAGAACCCAAACATTATCATTTCAGCAACGAGATTAACATGATTAACAAAATTGTCCTTGGTGTGACTGCGGCTAAGTACAAAGAGCTGAACGGGATAGATAAGAAAGTTAATTCCATTCGACCATATTTGGCAGCAGGGCAAATTCGTATGGTTGAGGAACTGCAAAGAATCGATATTGGTTTGATAGTGGCAAATATCGAATATGGACAGCGGAAAGCGATTCTAATAAGCAGCTACAACAAAATGCAGCTTAAATTATCAGCATAGTAGCAAACAGAGGAGGAGAGGCTGAAAAATGGATATTCTGACAGAAAAAAGAATTATAAAAATCATGGATGTGCAAGGCGATATCAGAAAAGACGAACTTCTGAAAATGGCAAGACCGTACACAGAATCGGAAATCGACCTGCTGATTGAGCAACAAGTCGATGAAGATGGAGCGAGAAACTGTTTCATCTGTGAAAAAGACGGTATGCCTTATTATGTAAATATTGAGACAACACAAAGCATGGAGCTGTTAAATACAATAATCCGACAACTGGATTCAGAACTCGTAGATATTAGTACTGCCATACAAAAAGTGAGACAGATGAAGTTGGATTTATCAGCGATAAGTAATGATCAAAATTGACAAAGCAGGATAAGGGAGGTGAGAATGTGCCAAAAGAAATATCAGATAATAAGATGCTTACAATAAAAGACATCACAGAAATTTACAGCGTATCAAGAAACACTGCATTGAAATGGTGCAGGGAAGAAGGTTCAAAAGCTAAGAAAACCAGCAACGGCAGCAGGGCTCATTGGAGGTACGAGAAGAAACTGTTAGATGCAAGGCTATCTGAAAACGCAGGGCCTTACAAAAGCGCATAGCAGGATAATGGGAGGCGAGAAGAGATGAAAGGTAAATGGAAACCGTACAATCGGATGATTGGTGATACCAGAATGTATGCCGCAGGGAGACAGCTAAACATGGACGAACCGTTGCATGGCGGCAACGTTGAGTATTCCGGGACGTATACAGAAAATCGTGAAGCGGTAGAAGTTATATGCGAAATGCTCAATCGGGAAGTAGTGAACCAAGACAAAGCAGGATAAGGGAGGTGAGAAGAGAATGAAGGAAAGGGACAGAGTTCAAGTAAGCAAGGAAATTGAATTTGAAAAATCGGGAGAAACAATAAATATAACACTGACATTAAATAATGTTTCTCCCGATAGAATA
>Ga0153996_1000640_pt1 | contig 15445 bp, 17 predicted proteins | sample TSNC080MetaG_FD_104728 | JGI IMG/M metagenome (GOLD analysis project Ga0153996, IMG submission 104728) | Attine ant fungus gardens microbial communities from North Carolina, USA - TSNC080 MetaG | ecosystem: Host-associated > Fungi > Mycelium > Unclassified | place: USA: North Carolina, Lumber...
TCAAGGCCCAGACAGGTGAGTTCATCTTTCTGGATACCGGCTTGTGAAGCCGCTTCATCAATTGTTGCAAGAAGATTTTGCCATATTTCCATCGGATCATGCTCTACCCAGCCCGGTGCCGGATAGTGCTGCTCATGTTCCTTATAACCTCTGGATATTTTGTTCCATTTCTGATCGAATATCATCGCCGTCGTTCCGGTGGTTCCCTGATCCAGCCCCAGATAATATTTCTTCATAAACATCTTCCTCCTTTACACCTGCACTTCTGGTTCCTGCATATTTTTACAGATAATTGACGCTAGTATAACAGCCAAAACACCGGCTCCAATTTTAGCCAATACTACCGGTGTTATCATCTGCGGCTGCACACCGGCCGTAAATCCAAGGTGGTCTCCCAATGCCGCAGTTGCCGGTACAAGCCACGCCGTATTAATAATAATGCCTTTCTTTTTCATATTCTTCATCATCGTATACACCGGTACCGAATTGGCAAGGGTGAAAACCAGACCGGCCGCACTGGCTGCATCCAGCCCGATCTTTTGTCCCAAAGCATTTAAAGGTTTATTCATGACTTTCGTAATGATGGTCAAAATTGGAAAGGTTCCCAAAAGTACGATTCCAATTCCGGCAATTGCCTCCATCCCTTCCATAATCGGTGCCATTCCCGGAATCAGCACCTTTCCTGTCAGATATTCAAATGCTGCCGCCGCCAAACCTATGTATATAATAATAGTGATAAATTTGCCGAAAACCATACAGCCTTTAATCATCTGATCAGGGATAAATTTCAATCCCAAAGCCAATAAAAGCGATAATATGATAATCGGTATAATATTCATAAATACCAGCCCGATATCAAATCCCGCAATGAAACCGCCTAAAATTCCCCCCACCGGAATCGTAATCAAACCGATCAACAGCCCTTTAGAAAAGTATATCTGATCGCTTTTCTCGATCAGCCCCAGCCCGACCGGAATTGAGAATACTAAAGTACAGCCAAGCATAGAAGATATAATATTTCCTGACAAGAGCCCTGCCTGATCGTTTTGCGCAAGTTCCATCGCCAATGAATATCCCCCCATATCATTGGCAAGAATTGAAGCAAACATTGCCGGATCGGCACCTAATTTCTCAAATACAGGAATGATGACAGGTCCTAAAACTTTAGAAATTACAGGCGCCAGACAGACAATTCCAACCATTCCCAGGGCCAGAGGCCCCATTGCATTAAAACCCTCATCAAATTTTTCTCCTAATCCAAAGCGATTTCCAATAATCTTATCAACTGCACCAATTAATAATCCGATTGCCATTACCCAAATGATAACTTGATCAAAAGACATCTCATTCTCCTTCCTCATTTAACCTTGCTTTTTGACAACATTTTGTGCACTTATGTTTAAATTAAGTATAACTCCACATTTTGTTTTAATCAATCCACATATTAGCAAATATTTTTACCTTCTTTTTGTGTACTTTTAACAATCAATCGGTTTGTAAAATGAAAAATCGATAAGAATTGCTTATTGCACCTTCTTATCGATTCGAGATTCCATAAACTTATTCAGCTTTTTCAACTTGAATTACTTCTATACCTAAATCACGTGACTTGCCGACAAACGCTTCATCTGCCTCCCCATCGATAATCAATGTATCGATCTGGTTCAATTCGCAGACCCTGTTCATCGCTACTGTCCCGACCTTACTATGATCTGAGAGTACGATGACTTTCTGAGAATTTTCTATTGCAATCCTTCTCACATTAGATTCTTCTATATGATAATCAGTTACCCCTTTGGAAACACTTAAGCCGCCGGCACCCAGAAAATATTTCTCAACGTGAAATCCTTTCATATTGCTCCCGGTCAAAAACCCTGAAACTGAAAATTCACCATTCCTCACCTCACCGCCCAGCATGATCACTCGGATATTGTTGTCTTCTGACAAAACCATGGCAATCTTCATTGAATTCGTGATAACGGTCACCCTCCGCTTACCGACTAAGTGTCTGGAGAATTCCAATGTTGTCGTCCCAATATCGATAGCGATGACATCTTCGTCACAGACCAGGTCTACCGCCGCTCTTCCAATGGCTTTCTTCTCTTGAAAATGCTTGACTTCACGGCTTTCATAAGTTGGTTCGATAGCCTTTGGCTGCGGCAGCACTGCACCGCCGTATACCCGTTTAAGAAGTTCCTGCTCCTCCAGATATTCCAGATCCCGGCGAACGGTCTCAATAGAAACATGAAATAACTCCATCAGCTCGGATACCTTTACCACCTCGTTCGTATTCAGCATGTCCATAATCTGTTTTCGTCTTTCGTGAAGCATAGTAATCTTCCTGCAAAGTTATTAACAGTATTTGCATTTTATTATATACCATAAATTACATAAAAAACAACCACCTGATTGTCTTCTTCACACGGAGCTATATTTTTGTTATTATGTATATGAAAGAATTCTTACGCAGTAAGATAAATCGAGAGGTGAATACAAATGAAACAAAATAACTTCATACTTTACGGGGATATCTGCTACAGTCAGACCCCAAATACAATAACCTGCATGGAAGATGGATATCTGATTTGTACAGACGGGGTATCTCAAGGAGTGTTTAAAAACATTCCCGAGCAATTCAAAGGCCTGCCCGTAACTGATCACAAAGGGAAACTGATCATACCCGGTCTGGTCGATCTTCACACCCATGCACCGCAATTCTCATATCGCGGTTTAGGTATGGACCTGGAACTATTGGACTGGCTCAATACTCATGCCTTTCCCGAAGAATCTAAATATAACCATTTAGATTACGCGAAAAAAGCTTACAGTGCAGTCGTACAGGATCTTGTTACAGGCCCTAACACCAGGGCCTGCATTTTTGCCACTGTACATCTGCCGGCCACCAGGCTGTTAATGGATCTGTTAGAAGAGTCCGGATTGGTATGCATGGTGGGTAAGGTCAATATGGATCGGAACTGCCCGGAAATTTTGCGCGAAGAGAGCGCTGCCCGCTCTGCTGAAGATACCCGCCGCTGGCTGGACAGTACCGTTGGACATTACCAGAACATCACTCCGATTATTACTCCCCGTTTTATCCCGTCTTGTTCTGATGAATTAATGAATGAGCTGGCATTGCTCCAAAAAGAATTTAATGTTCCGGTTCAATCCCACTTATCAGAAAACCCCATCGAAATAGATCTGGTGAAAAAACTTTGTCCAGCCAGTCTTTCCTACGGTGATGCTTACGATCAATTCGGTTTATTTGGGGGCGATACTCCGACAATTATGGCGCACTGCGTATGGCCCACCGATAGTGAAATTGAATTATTGCGCAAGCGGCAGGTCTATGTGGCTCATTGCCCGCAGTCTAATGAGAATATATCTTCCGGCATAGCTCCGGTTCGGCGTTTTATCGACAATGATATCCGCGTCGGTCTGGGAAGCGATGTGGCTGGCGGATGCCACACCTCGATCTTCCGCGCCATGACGGACGCTATACAGATGTCCAAACTGCGCTGGCGGCTTGTGGACAGCAGTAACGCACCGCTGACACTGGAGGAAGTATTTTATCTTGGAACCAAGGGCGGCGGCGGATTTTTCGGTAAGGTTGGTTCCTTTGAGGAGGGATATGAATTTGATGCCCTTGTAATCGATGATCAGAGGTTGGAGCCCCCATTTAACATAAACATTGCCGATCGGTTAGCACGTGTCGTATATCTCTCAGATGACCGGCATATATGCGGTAAATATATTCGCGGATGCTCAATCATCCCATAATTCGAATAAAAGGGGAAGGATGCAGAGATAACATCCTTTCCCTTCTTCATCTTCCCAGTTACAATAAAGAATTAAATTTGATTTTTTAAAAAATTTATGTTAAAATAAAACCGAGGAAATCCTCGGTTTTATTTTAAGGAGTGAATAAATTATGAAAAAAGGAAGTCGCAGAAAAACCGATATACAGCAGGCAACCAAAAACCTGATACGGGAAAAAGGTTACCCGTCTGTAACAATGTCTGACGTAAGCCAGAGATTGAACCTGTCTGTAGGAGGGCTATATTATCATTATCACTCAGTTGAAGAAATTTTCTTTGATATCGTTGCCGCTGAGACTGGGGAGATATGGGATCTTTTTGATGAAGTAAGCAATTGGGACGATTTAACAGCAGCGCTCAATAAATACTTTGAAATTGAAAAAGCTGATTTACTAAACGTAGATCATACTCTTAATTCTATTTTGTACCAATATTACTTTAGTTTCCCGGCTGCTGAACGAAGAACTAAAATCCGGACCAGTTACCAGGAAACTATAAATAATATGTCCGAGATTTTCAAAAAAATATATTCCAATCCGCAAACTGTAAATCAATTGTGCGATCATATCTACGTGATGCTTCACGGCCTTAACGTGCTTGCCATGTCCGGAGAAATATCCAGCATCACGATCGACCGGGAGTTTAAAGAAGCTCAAGACCTGATGTACCGTTTGTACATAGAAAGTAAGGAACAATAATGGTTCAGACTACCACCGAAATTGCCGTTTATAAGTTTAGCAATATCACCGTTTATGAAAAAGTAATGCAAAGAGGGGACAGTTGCTGGCGCTATACTGTAAGCGGCAACGGAGATAAATATATTCTTTCGATAGTGTCCAATACCAGCGGTCACCTTATGGCCTTACCTTTAGCTGAGGAATTTCGCGACTCCTATACCACTATCGCACTTTCCGTTCCGCCTGTAAAAACCTTTGCCGATGCCGCCGCCGGCTTAGAAGCGTTACTAAATTATGAAGGCGTGACCAAATGTCATGCCATTGGCCATTCTAATGGCGGTGTATATCTGCAGAGCTTAAAAGCCAATAGTCCGGGCTTGATTCATAAAGTCGTATTTTCCCACAGCTTAACGTCTATGGACAAGAACGATCCATACACCACTAACGCATCGGAAGTCAAGTTATATAAACTCATGCGGAGGATGCTGAAAGTTCTGCCCGTATCCGTACTGACATTTGCTATGGGGCACATGGTTTTGACAAAACTGTCTTTACAGTCCGGCCAAACCGATACAAAACAGCTGATTACTCTGTGTAAAGAGGATATGAAAAGAATAACCAGACAAGATTTTCTCACAATAGCAGACTGTATGGAGGATTTTCTATTCAACTACACTTTTACTCCCGAACCGTATCGGTCAGCACCCCATGATGTTCTAATTGTGGATAGCCCCACCGATAAGGTTGCCAATCCCCTGCAGCGTGCACAGATGCTGAAGCTATGCCCCGGAGCTCAGGAATATCATTTTCCGACAGGCGGCCATGTAACGCTTGTAAATTGTAAGGATGAGTATTTTTCATTACTTAAAACATTTTGGAATTAGCTAATAAACGTGCTGCAGCTCTTTTTGATCAAAATCATAACAAATAAAACAGGGAATTAATCTGTCTATAAAATCAATTTCAAAAAAACTTTTTTATTTCTTAAAAAACGAATTACCGTCCGAATAAAAACATACACAGATTAACCGCATAAAGTTTGAATTGTATCATTATAATTTATATAAAATCTATTTAGTTTCTTTTTCACTTTTCTACGATTGTTATTCGTTTTCCCCGCCAAGATCATCATAATGATGTACAGAAAGGCAATAAATTCATAATATTCCGGTAATCTCGGATAACTGCTGTTACACCGGGCAACGTTAACAGCATATCCTCATCAAGCATGGAGGACACTCCGATAATCTTTGCCGCGCCTGCTCTTTTTGCCGCTTCTATCCCCGCTCTTGCATCTTCAAAAACAATGCACTTCTCCATATGAACCCCCATAACCTTAGCCGCTTTTAAATATATTTCCGGCTCTGGTTTTCCGGGAATCGTACCATCATTGTAAACCACATTATCAATATTAAACCAGCGTCCCAGCCCCAGGTGCTGGAAGAAAAACTTCACGTTATTTAAACCGGAAGCCGTAGCTATCGTAAAAGGAATCTCCCTTTGCCTCAATGCGTCCAGAAACTCCGGCAGTCCCGCCGCTAATCTAAATTGTTCGGGCTGCTCCATACAAAGCTGACGGTAAACCACTTCCTTTTTCTCTTCAAGCTCTTTAATTTGTTCCTTTGTTAAATCACTCTTCAAAAAATAAGAAAGCGTTATTTCCACATTTCTGCCGTGAACATATTCCTGGAATTCTTCATCCGATACACTGCGTCCGATTTTACTCTCCAAGAATATTTTCCACGATTCTTCCTGCAGCTCTCCGTCATAAAGCATGGTACCGTTAAAGTCAAAAATAATTCCCTCTGCTGTCATATATCTGCCTCCTTTTATAATTCTTTTTTCCTGTAAATCCGTCGTGCAAGCTGATAGGATATAATAAATAAGCAGACGTATGCCAGGTTAAATAGTCCCAGTCTCAAATAATAGTTTAATATCTCTCCGCGGTTTATCAGCCAAATTAAACATACCGTTATTCCAAAGCCAGCGATTACACTGACTATCAGCAACGTTTCACTTTTATCAGCACCGAATAGATATGCCGATGGAATAAATAAGGAACCTGAAATCACCGCAATGCCGATCCCTAAGGAAAACAGCGAGACAACATCCCGCGACCCGTATACAAAAAACACGTTGCCATGAATCAAAACGGTCAAGCCGGTAACGAGCACTGCGACTGCAGTTCCAATCAATAACCAAAACAGATAACTGATATATTTGCATTTAACAATCTCATTTCTCGTCACCGGTAACGCGATCTCATACCTGCTCCATTTTGCCTCTGCATCTTTCCTAATGCTGACAACCGCATTTGCAGATAAACCTGTAATCGAAACATATACAAACATTTCCAGTACGGTATCATTGCCGGTCACTAATAAAGCGGTAACAACTATTAATATCAAAAACAAAAATAACCTCATATTGCTGATCGTCTTATAAAAGTTATCCAAAAAAAGTCCTTTCATACCGGTTCCCCCTTTATTAATAAAAGCATAATATCATCGATGTCAACGTTATCGATAACCATGTTATCGGTAGCAAATCCTCCGTACTTTCGTTCTGCATCCTGACGGTCGGATACCAGCACATCAATCTGATAATCTCTTTTTCGATATGTGATAACATCTTTCTTGTCAAGTTTCGCAAACTGACTGGACTTACACCTGAGAACCGCATAGTTGTATATTAGATCATCCTTTTTTTCCGATAAAACAATTCTGCCATCATGGATAAAGGTGATATAATCCGCAATCTTTTCCAGATCACTGGTGATATGAGACGAAAGCAGAATAGAATGATCCTCTTCCTGCACGAACTCCAAAAAAACATCCAGTATATCATCCCGAACAACCGGGTCCAGGCCGCTGGTCGCTTCATCCAGCAGCAGTAATTTAGGAGAATGGGCAAGGGCTGAGGCCAGAGCCAGTTTCATGGTCATCCCTTTGGAATATGTTCTTATCTTCTGCTCAGAGGGCAGCTTGAACCTGTTCAAATAATTTGTGTAAAGAGATTGATCCCAGCGTGTATATATCCCCGCCATAACCTTACCGACCTGGTCAGCATTCAAGATGCCGGAGAAATTACTTGCGTCAAATACAACTCCGATATCCTCCCGGATTTCCTTATCATCGTCAGACATTTCTCTACCGAATAAGCGTATGGTGCCGCTATCTTTTGTTAGCATGTTGAGAATACAACTGATAGTTGTAGTCTTGCCGGCTCCATTTTCTCCGACAAACCCCATGATAGAACCATAAGGAAGAGAAAACGACAGATCATCTAATAAAAAATCCGATTTCGGAAACCGCTTCTTAAGTTTCTGAACTTCAAGTATATGATTCATATTATTCATCTCCTTTATAGATATAGAATAATTCCAGCACTTCGATGAGTTTTTCCAGCGGTATCCCGCTTCCCTCTGCAATTTCGGCTGCCTGCTGCAAATGCTCTTCCAACTTTCGCTGCTGTTCCTCCCGGATAAAGTCCCGATTTAACGCAGATACGAAACTGCCGCGTCCTACGGTCGTCTCAATAAAACCATCCCGCTGCAGATCTTCATATGCTTTCTGAACCGTTATGACACTGATGTGAAGTGACCTGGCCAGGGCCCGCATGGAAGGAAGCGGTGCTCCCGCCTGAAGTTCCCCGCTCATAATCTGCGCCTTTATCTGGGTCGTAATCTGCTCGTAGATTGGTTTACTGGTATTGCTGCTTATTATAATTTCCATAATATCATTTCCTCATTGCACTATATTGTACTTTAACGATAAGCACACTATAGCACTCTTGCTTTTTATTGTCAACAAAGACATAAAATATTTAGTCTATTGACTTTTCACAGAGAACTCTATAATATAGAGTATATAGAAGAATTATATTATGAATAATGAAATAAAAACAGCAATTGAAGATATCGCAGTTATTAATATCCGCAGGCAGTCTGCTGGTCGAAGCAGTCATGATTTTCGGCATGATCGGATTAGGGGTTCATTTGAAAAAAAGGAGTTAATGTGCATGGAAATCCATTCAATACCAGAAGCTTTTCAGACAAAACTTCGTATTGCTATTATATCAGCACTGATTTCTGGTCAAAAAACCTTTAAACAACTGAAGCAGATTACCGAAGCAACCGACGGTAATCTGGGCGCTCAATTGATAAAATTAGAAGAATTGAATTATATAAATGTGCAGAAGCAGTTTGTCGGGCGAAAGCCGATGTCAACCTACTCCATGACACAAACCGGCATTCATAAATTTAAAGAGTATGTCGAGATGCTGGAGAGATGTCTAAATGAAGCTGAATTATAATCGAACAGCTTTTCAATTTTTTTACATGGGAGGTTTTTTATGAGCAGAAGAATTCTTTGTTTTGGTGACTCAAATACATGGGGATATAATGGCGCTGACGGGTCCCGCTTTGATGAAAATACACGCTGGACCGCAGTACTGCAGAAATCTTTAGGCTTACAATATACTATCATTGAAGAAGGGCTGAACGGTCGGACCGTCTGTATAGATGATTCTTTTGAAGATGGTAAAAATGGTCTCCGATATCTCCTGCCCTGCATGGAGTCTCATATGCCCTTTGAATTACTGATTGTTATGCTGGGTACGAATGATATGAAATCCTATTTTGATATAACAGCCTCCGATATTGCAGATGGTATGGAGCGTTTGATCCGGACAGCACTAAAATTCTTTCAGAACAAACAACATTTGGCAGAAACGAAGATTATGATTCTGTCACCTGTCTGCATCGGAAAAAAAATTACCGGCTCGTCAATGTCAGATATATTTGACCAAACCGCTGCCGCAAAATCAGAGCAGCTTTCAGAATTATATAGAACTCTGGCTCATAGATATGACTGTCACTTTTTAGATGCTGCACAATACGCTCAGGCCGGCCTGGCTGATTCTGTTCACATAGATGCTGATGGACACGCCAGCCTGGCCATTGCCCTAAAAAACTATATAACACAAAATGACATCAATTTGCTTTGATGTCATTTGCTTTCTTCTTAATAATTATAATTCTATGATTTTCGCCTTGTGCCTGATTTTGGGCAGGAACTTGGTCAGCAGATCACTTGTTTTCATCTTTAAATGACTGGTATTAATCCCGGTATTGCAGCCAAACCATTCAGCATCGGCAACTTCTTTATCCATGATCAGCTGAACATAATCATCCAGATCATTGACCAGTCCCATCACACAAGCTGAACCCGGCTTAGCACCAAGGTATTCTTCCATGTATTGTTCGGATGCAAACGACAGATTGGGAATCCCGATCTTCTGGCAAAGCAGGCTGGTATCCAACGATTTCTTAGCTGGCAGTACCACCAGGAAAAAGCTTGTCTTCTTCTTATTGCACAAGAATATGCTCTTGCGGATTTCCACTCCCAGAGCTTTGTCCACTTCTTCGCATTCCGCCATCGTTTCCACAACATCATTATCAACTAATTCATAATCGATATTCAGTTTTTTCAGTAAAGTCAACACTTCTTTCTCCGTTTTGTTTCGGTTTTCCATCGATGCTTCAGCAGTAATTGCGCTAATATTGATCATCTCTATCTTCTCCTGTTCTTTGTTATATTGTATACTGCATTCAAAGTAAAGTATTTATTATATAATACCAATATTACCACTATTTTGCTACTCAGATATTAACGAAAATTATCAATATATTTACAAGGTCACAAAAATTGCAAAACTTTCTCCCTCTGAGCTGCGAGCCTCAATTTTCCCCTTATGAGCCTGAACAATCACTTTCGCTGCCGAAAGACCGATCCCCGATCCGCCGGTTGCCGAATTTCTCGATGCGTCCATACGATAAAACCGCTCAAATAACACATCCAGATTACCTACCGGAAGCTCTCTGGCGTCATTAGCCACTTTGATCTCTATTTTTTTACCTTTTTGGTATAGTGTTACGACTATATTTCCGGCTCCTGCGGAATACTTAACGGCATTATCTACCAGCAGGCTTACAAGCTGCCGGATCATTCTCTCATTTCCGAAATAATATATCTCTTCTTCGATCTGCCAGGTAAGCCGCTTTCCGCTCGTGGCCGCCGGCCCTTCAAAAGCAGCAGTACTTTCAGCAACACTGTCTGAAAGGCAAAACCTTTCTTTCTCGGCTATATCCCCTCCTTCATCCATCCTCGACAGCGAGATCATCTGCTCAGTCAAAGATATAAGACGTTTAATCTGCTTTCTGGTACTGATCGTCCAGGCATTCTCCCCCTGTTCCATCTCCAGCACTTCGGTGTTCGCATCAATAATAGTCAGAGGTGTCTTGATCTCATGGCTGGCATCGGTGATAAACTGTTTCTGTTTTTCATAGCTTTCTGCCACCGGCTTAAAAATATTTCTTGAAAAAAATACCACCAGGATAAAGACTCCCAGCAAACCTACTGCCGACATCAGGATACTGGCCATCAAAAAGTTATAAAAAGTGTTCATATCCTCCCGGCAATCCACGAACATGAGCAGGTTACTGCTGCCGTTAGCAGTAATGCGATAACGGTAAATATCGACGAAGCCTCTTTCTTTTTGATTTACCACTGCTTCCTGAGCATACTCGGCGGCCGTTTCCTCACTGATCGCCGCTATGCTTTCCATATTAACCGCTTCTATCTTTCCATCCGAATCCATTTTGATCGAAAAGAACCGAGTCTGATAAGGGGTCTCAGGTGAGAACCTCTTCATCTCCGGATCTCTGCGCTCGTTTGGCGGCTGATCGCGTAATTCACCGGCAAAACTGCCGTTATTATCGCTCAGCATCTTGGTCAGCAGATCGGCATTATAGACCAGCCGCTGATAACTGACAATATTTACCGTGCCCATAATCACGATAAGCACTGCCATCGTGGAACCGGTCGCTGTCAGAATAAAATTCCTTCTTAGCTTTTTTATCATTTTAGTTCCTCCAGCGAATATCCCTGATTTCGGTTGGTCCTAATCTGTATATTTGCCCCCGCAGCCGCCAGCTTCTTCCGCAGATAGGCAATGTATACCCATACGATGTTAATCTCCGCCTCACTGTCATAGGCCCAGATTTTATCCCAGAAACGTTCGGTGGCAATCACCTGGCCGGGATTAGCGATGAGCATTTCCAGCACCTGAAATTCTTTATTGGGAAGCCGCACAGATCCGGCCGGTGAATGCAGTTCAAAGCTGGCGCAGTCTAATTCAATATTTCCATATTTTAACACTGCACTTACCGCTTCAGTCTGCCTTCTGGTAATAGCCCGGATGCGTGCCAGCAGTTCCTTGGCAGCAAAAGGCTTCCCAAGATAATCATCCGCTCCGCTGTCCAATCCCGATACCCGGTCATCAATACCGGATTTTGCCGTCAGCATCAGGACCGGCACCTTATTTCCCCGGGCCCTGATCTTCTGCAGGACGGTAAGACCATCCATCTTCGGCATCATAATGTCCAGAATCGCACCGTCATAAGTTTGGCTCTCCAGATAAGCCAGTGCATCCTCTCCATTATAAACTGCATCGACCGCATAATTATTGTGTTTTAAGATGACCGTCAGAGCATCTGACAGCTCTTTTTCATCTTCTGCCAATAACAGCCGCATTAAGATTTCCCCTTCCCGTTTTTTTCTCTAGTATAGCACACCGGAAACGGTCTGACAGCAGAAATCACCTCTTAGCTGAGCTGAGATGGTTTTTCTACCTGATAATCTTCCCACTGAGTTGTTTGCGGCATACCTGATAAATCGACCGTTTCTTCGTAGGTATCAACGGTGATTGTATAGCTGCTGCTTCCTTTTGCATATACCGTTCCGTCGGTTCCTTTTACCGTAACGCTATTTCCCGCATCATCGGTAATCGTTCCGGCACAGTAAAGACCGCTTAAGGTGCTGTCGCCGGTCACCGTCCAGGTGCATCCTTCAGCAATATAAAGACTGCTGTATCCGTCCCCGCTGTCCCCAACATAGGTTTCATCATTTACAAAGGCACCGGTCAGTGTGCTACCGTCGGCCATATACATATCCAGCTCGCTGATGCTGTCCCAGATAATATCACCGGTCATCTTCTGATTAACCGCCGTAAAAAGGCAATCCGCTCCATTTGCTCCGGTTGTTCCCCATCCTCTTTGATTAGCATTACCGGTACACTGGAGGAAGAATTCACTGTCTTTTGCATAGGTTATATCTACATCTGAGAGAACAAAGGTCGATTCGGTATTAGTGGTATAGAACATTCCGCCATTCTCTGCAGTAAGTGTTCCGCCATACATTTCAAACGTACTGTTTCCTTCTTCTGAATCTCCTGACATGCTCTGATAGAGAATTACATTCCAGGTGATGTCATTCTGACTATCATCATTCATATTTCCGGTCAGATTCGAGTCATACAGCCGGATCGAATTGAGTCCTTCAATACATACTGCCTCGGAACCGGCTGCTGTCATCTCAGCATTATTAATGGTAATATCAGCCGTGCTGTAAACCGCCGGCGATCCCACTCCGTTAGATGTATAGGTTCCGCCGTCTACGACCATAGTCCCGCTGCCCCGGTCACTGCGGATGGCTGCTGCCGATTCGCCTGACGTTTCCACCGCCATATTCCACGCATACAAAGTTCCGCCGCCGGCTACGTGAATACCACCGGAAGTATCTTGCTGAGTTGTGATGGTAGTATCGGCAGTATAAACAATTCCGTCACCGTAAGAAAAGATACCGGCCCCGCCGGAGGCGTGGCTGGTAATGTTACCGCTGTTGATATAAGCGGTTCCGTCGGTTGCCAAAACTGCTGCCCCGATTCCGTAGAAACTGGAGTTATCGCCGCCTTCACTATCGGAAGAAGTACGGTCAACCGTAATATTATTAAGTATAACCTCTGCCCCATTTAAGACGTGAACGGCATTCTCATCAGTTCCGGTTGATTCAATGGAATCACCATCGACTTCAGCATCATCCGTATACTCTGTCACGGCATCGTAGCTGTCCGGCGCACCGCTCTGCATGCCGCCGCCCATACCACCATTCATAGACATAGCAGTGATTTCAGCCGCGCTGCCGTCATCATTAAAAGTAATCGTGACGATATCGCCTTCGGAAATATCACCCAATGAAATTTCTTCCGTCGTTTGTTCCATTTCGCCGCCTTCACCGTTCTTCGGCGGTGATCCCTGTCCTTCTCCGTCGTCTGCTTCTACAGGCGCTTCTCCAGATCCACCCGGTCCGCCCTGCATGTCTCCGCCCATACTTTTCCTGGTAATCACAGCATCTTCTCTAACGGTTATCTCCTGCTCTTCACCGGTCAAATCTAACATTGATGTTCTGCCGTCCTCTCCGAATGGTACTTCTCCGCCCTGTTCCATTTCCTGCATTGTTCCGATTTCAATAGTAATGCTGTCGCCCTGAACTGAAACCACTTCACCGTATACGTTTTCCGATGAAACAGTGTCATCAGAGTTGCTGCAGCCGCCCATCAGCAACAGCCCCATAAGGAATCCCATCGCTATTGTCAGATATTTTCGTTTCATATATTCACATTTCCTTTCCCAATGATGGTTAATTTTAGATTCAAATCTAGTATAGACATCTAACTTTAAGTCAACTTTAAAATAAGTGCTGCATCTTCAAGAATTCCGTGAATTTTCTGTGATCACATTTTTCAAGTATTTTTATCTGGAGCTGTGTGTTCTAATAATATTTCGGCTCTCATACGATAATATAAATCAATCTAATTGTGAGATGTCACTATGACCTTAAATCTTGACCGTTACCGCGTGAATCAGCCCTATCCTCACGTAAATCACGTACAACCGGATGATGCGCTGATTCAAACATTGCTTCAGCCATATTCCGGGGAATATTCAGAACTCACCACCGTGCTGCAGTATGCCCATCACAGCCTGTGCTGCAAGCAGCAGTATAACGAAGTGTCGCAAATGATGCGCGGCATTTTTTATGTAGAAACTATGCATTTGGAATTTATCGGAGATACCATTATTAAACTGGGCGGAGATCCGACCTATGTGATTTTACTCCAGCAGAGAAAAATAGCCTGGCAGCCCACTGTGATAAGCTATGAGACTCAGCCGGACCGGATGCTTCTGGCTGATATTAGAGGCGAGGAAGGTGCCGCCGAATTCTACGAACAGGCGGCGGAAAGCATCGAACAGCACGACATAGCACGCCTCATGGCACGCCTCGCTCTGGATGAGCGCTTACATCATCGAATGCTGACTGACCTGTATAGCCGCTTCTTCAGATAGTAATGAAAGGTCATTGATATTACATATTACGAATCATAAGGCAGCCGGATGAAAGGAATTTCCCTTTCATCCGGCTGCTTTTCCACCTTAAGTATATTTCTGTTTAAATTTTATCACTATTGTAGTTGTACATTTGCTATAATAAAAAAAAATATTCTGCCTACCCGCATTTATAAGAACCGATCAATGCAAAGATTGATAAAATATATGAAAGTTACGAAAAAAATATATTGCTTGAAAAGAATTACGTAAATTATATATAGACCCCAAAAAACGCAACCTTACAGCCAAATTATTATTTAGCCGCAAACGAAGATGGTATATATCCTGAAAATGTTATGGACGGCAATACCGGTATTATCTTTGTAGCAGAAATTGAAGAAGATGTTGCTGGCTTTATTCACTTAGAAGCAGATACTACACCATCGTACCGATCAGTGGCTCCTCATAAATTTTGTGTAATCGTTGATTTATATGTAAAAGCAAAATACCGCCGAAAAGGGATAGGCAGAAAATTACTTTTCACAGCAAGACAGTGGCAGCTGGAAAATAATCTGGAATATATTGAATTAATGGCATTAGGCAACAGCTCAGAAGCTATTGGTTTTTATGAGAATGAAGGTTTTTCCATTTCATCGATCGTAATGAGATCTGATTGATTCATAACAATATCATGAACTGGTACAAGTATCAACAACCGCATAAAA
>Ga0153996_1000641_pt1 | contig 15445 bp, 22 predicted proteins | sample TSNC080MetaG_FD_104728 | JGI IMG/M metagenome (GOLD analysis project Ga0153996, IMG submission 104728) | Attine ant fungus gardens microbial communities from North Carolina, USA - TSNC080 MetaG | ecosystem: Host-associated > Fungi > Mycelium > Unclassified | place: USA: North Carolina, Lumber...
ATAATCAAGCTGCTTCAACAGGTTCAGCCGGAAAAGCTGCTAAAGATGCCAGCAAAGAACTTGCTGCATTTGATAAAATTAATCAGCAGTCTGCTGATACCGCATCTGGAGGCGGCGGAGGCGGCGGCGGCGGTGGCGCCGGTGGTACGTTTGCCGATATGGAGGTACCAAGCAGCGCATTGTTGGATTGGATTGAAGAATTAAAAAACAAACTTCTTGAACTCGAACCTGATCTGGAATATTTTCGAAACTTGGGCTATCAGTTCGGTCAAGCAATCGCTGATTGGCTGGACAATATACCGTGGAATACCATACAGGCATGGGCGCGTTCTTTTGCAATGAAATTGGCGGCTTTTTTAGATGGTGCATTGGTGCAGAGCACTTTACTACCATCGTTAGGAACCACGATTGCACAAGCTTTAAATACTGCTTTAATATTCGTTTATAATTTCATTAAGACATTTCCATTTTATCAATTTGGTGTTCGAATTGGTGAGGGGCTTCACAATGCTATAAGTAATTTTAACTGGGAACTGCTTGGAGCTACTCTTGCGGGTTTACTTATGTCAGTAGTTAACATGGCTAAAGGTGCGATCGATACTTTCCCGTGGATTGAATTTGGTAATTCAATAGGAACCTCAATAAACAAATTCTTTGAGGATATTGAATGGGATACGATAGCGATAACTTTTTCAGACGGAATAAAAGGCGTTTTGAATACTATGACATCGGCGATTAATGAAATTGACTGGAAAAAAATTGGCGAGGATATAAAAACTTTTTTAGTTAATATGGACTGGAATGGTATCTGGGAAGCGATAAAGGGGGCTATATCCGCAGCTTTTTCCGGATTCAGAGATTTGTTAGTCGGGATATTCGGTTCGGAAGAGGCTGCAGACGTTTTTGTCGGAATACTAACAGCTCTGGCCACGGTTATAGGGGTTATATCTGCAGCAATGGCAATATACAATGTGGCAACCGCAATAGCGGCAATCGTTACAAATGCGTTATTTTTACCAGTACTACTAGTTGTTGCTGCTATAGTAGCATTAGTTGCAATAATATGGCTATTGATCGAAAACTGGGATTCAGTAGCGAAGGCCGCGCAGGATGCATGGGATTGGATTGTAGGTGTTTTTGTTGACGCTGCAACATGGTTTGATGAGAATGTAATTCAACCAATTTTCGGATTTTTCCAAGGCTTATGGGATACAGTTACAGATATTTTTTCGGGTGTTGCGGAATTTTTTGGATTCGGCAGTGATGCGGCAGATGAATATAAAGATGGCATGTCGGGATCGCTAGAAACTACTGAGGAAGATGTAATAGAACCATTTTTGGAAGACACAAAAGCAAGTTTAGATCCTATGGAGGATATAGGAACACAATCTGGGAGCAAATTAAAAGATGGTATATCTGGCGAATTGGAAGATAGTGCCGATGAAACATATGGAACATTTCTGGGGGACACGCAAAAAACTCTTAATTTGGAAGATATCGGAACCCAGTCAGGCGCTAAACTCACTGAGGGCATTACCACATCGCTGGACGGAAGTGCAAATTCAACCTACGCGTCATTTCTTTCCGACACCGAAAAAACTCTTAATTTAGATGATATTGGCTTACAATCCGGGTCAGATTTAACAAGCGGTTTAACAACATCTTTGGACGGAGCTGCTGCATCAACATTCCAGCCACTTCTATCCGATACAGAAGAGACTTTAGACTTAGAATCTATTGGCATGAGTTCCGGACAAGGATTTACTACCGGATTAACTAATTCGTTGAGCGGTGTTGCGGAAACAACGTTCCAACCGTTCATTGATGAAGTAAACGGATTGCTAGGCACCGGTACCGGACATTCTATTGTATTTGAAGGTATTGGAAATGAGATTGTTGAAGGTTTAAAGACCGGATTGGCTCCGATAACATCGTCTGCAGGAAATGTTTTTGTAGAAATGGTAACAACAATTAAGAATTCATTTTCTGGAATTGGTGTATTCTTTTCTGACATATTTAAAGTTGCTTGGATTAATATTAAGGCTCCTTTTGCCTCTACTGCAACCTTTTTTTCACAAGTAAATTCCAGAATCAAAAATGCATTTTCGACCACAAAAACCTTCTTTTCGAATACTTTTAAATTATCTTGGCAAGCAATCGAAAAAGCATTTTCCACTGTCAAATCTTTTTTCTCTAAAACCTGGCTCAATATAACGGATGCATTTAAAACTGCCGGCACATGGTTCAGGACTACGTTCGGCGTAGTATGGAGGAATATAGAAGCCTCATTCTCAACATCAAAAACTTTTTTTACAAGCGTTTGGGAAAACATAAAAAATACATTTTCAGTTGTGCCAAAATGGTTCGAGACTACATTTACTGATGCTTGGACGAGAGTAAAAAATGTTTTTTCAACTGGTGGAGCAATATTTGTCGGGATTCAAGACGGAATTGTAAATGGTTTAAAAACAGTAGTAAACGGCATTATTGACGGAATGAATGCAGTACTCTATACTCCTTTTAACGCTTTAAATCGTGCTCTGAATACAATTAGATCGGCTAACGTTGCTGGTAAATATCCTTTTGCTGGATTGCCATATATCAGTATCCCTCAAATCCCACGCTTAAAAGTCGGCTTAGACTATGTTCCTTACGACGAATTTCCGGCATTGTTGCATGAAGGAGAACGCGTTCTTACCGCCGAAGAAAACAAAGCCTATACTGCGTCATTAGGCAGTGGAATATCAGCCGGCACTATGGCGCAATTAAACAATTTTGCGGTATCCCCACAAGCCACAGCGGCCATTGCGGCAACCGGCAGCACTTCCGATGGTAATTTAATTGCGGAGTTCAAGGCAATGCGAGAAGAGATGAGATCGCTAGTAAATCAAATGGCTTCTGTTGCTGTTTCGAACTCCGGTGGTGGAAATGTTGTAATCAATTCCGATTCTACGATGGGCCAGCTTATCAGGTTACTGCGATTTGAACTGGTCAAGGAAGACAGCCGCGCAGGATTCAGAATTCAACCTCAAAGGGTGACATAATGATATTTGCAATCAATGGAAGAGAGTACCCTAATCTATTTATAATCGATTACTCCGTCAAGCTTGAAACCCTTGATGGTGAAGGGACCGGCAGAACTAAAGCCGTTAACTGGCCGATGATCCGGGATCCGCAAGGTACTATAATAAATCTAAACCTCGAATTTGGCACAAGTAATTCCAAAGAACCGGATTTTGTGAATTTATGGAGAGTATGCAAAAGTATGGGGAAAACAGATTTTGTGTCGGTTAAGTTTATGGATCCTACGGGAAGCATAATTGAACAATACATGTATCTTGTAGCTTCCGATTTAAGGTACAAGCGAATTTATCAAGAGGACGATATAGTAATAACGGACACATTATCAATTTCTTTTATCGCGCAGAAAGGAATGTGATATGAGTAATATGCAAATAAGGTTTGCGCAAGTAGACCCGGCAGCAAAAGCCGATATTGCAACCATAACCGCCTCAGATAAAAGTCCGTGGAGTGTTCTGAATGATTTAAAATATGACAATATGCCGGAGCCAGGGAATTACGCAACTTTTGAACACAATTTTTGGATACTTGATGGAACAAAAGATATATTTCCTGAGGATACGAGTAATCGAACATGGGGCTTATGGACTAATAGCATGAGCGATGAAAACGGAAATTTTTCATTTCCTTCTACGCTCACAATTGAATTTTCTGTTAATCACAAAGCGCCCGGCCTTACATTTGGATTTTATCCTGGAACATCGGATTTTGTAAGAGAGGTTAAAATAACATGGTATGATTCATCGTCGACGGAAATCATAACCGGAACATATACCATGACATCCGATTTAACTGCGATTGACGAGGCGGTAGAAGATTTCAGGAAAATCACAATTGAGTTTGTGACAACTGCAATACCGTATAGATATGTTAAGTTGTATCGCATTGATATCGGAAGAATCAGGATAATTTACGATGAAGAGATTGATACTTGCAACATTTATGAGGAAATAGACCCTACTATTGAAAGTATAGGAATCAACACTTTAAACTCGCAAATCCGAACGCTAAATCCGTTTTTTTCTCCATTATCCAGTGCTGTGGCGGATGACATGATGATGAAAAGACAAATGTTAAAAGTCACAAGAGATGGGGAAGAATTTGGCACGTTTTTCTTGAGGACATGGGAGGATATAGATAATAGCGGATTGGTGTTTAACTTTGAGTGCGATGACGCAATGAGTGTCTTAGATTCTTATACATTTATGGGAGGGCTGTATGATAATGTTTTAGCCTCAGATATACTAGATGAAATATTTCGCATTTCATTTCCGACAGGGATTATAAACTATGACCTCGATAAGGCATACACGGAATCTACTGTATCAGGATGGATCCCAATTTGTCCATGTGGAACAGCTTTTCAGCACATTATGTTTGCGTTAAATGCGATAGCGGATACGTCACGGCAAGGGAATCTTTTGATTTATCCGCGCGACATATATTCCACGTTTTCTTTACCATTAGAAGAACAGTATCGTGGAGGAAGCACGAAGCCTACAACTTACTATTCCGGAGTAGATGTTACAGCATATAAATATGTTAAAGGACAGGAGACTGTAACTCCTCAAAGCGGAACATTAGAGGTCGGGCAATACGAAATCAGATTTGCAGAGCCTCTTCATACTTTGTCGCTTACTGGTCAAGCTTCAATTTTGGAAACGCATGTTAACTATGCTGTAATAAGAGTCACAGTTAAAGGAGATGTTGTATTAACTGGCAGAAGATACGTTAACAACGAACTCATAAAGTCAAGCAGAAGAGAAATATCTTCTGGAGAAGTAGAAAATATAAAAAGCTACGAAGGATATACGTTAACTACACATGACATAGGAAAGGATCTCGCTGATAAAAAGCTTGAATATTTAGAAAACCGGCTTGAATTTGAAACCGATATGGTTCTGGGAAATCGCGAAGTGGGGTATATAATAAATGCTGAAACAAAAGTGCATGATTTTACTGGAATTATAACAAGCCTAGATATTAATTTGAGACCTGATAAAGCAACCATGATTGCTATCGGCCATGTATACGAGCCTATTGTTGGTTTTGATTTTACAAATATGGCTTATACTGGAAATTACATTTAATCTTTGGAGGGATTATGTACAAGAACAGAATCGATAATATAGGAAAGATGAGCGCAATATCTTCAGGAAAATATGATATTCCAATAATTTTACCTGATGATGTGGATCAAATTGAATGGATCGGATTCAATTATGTGAAATCGCAAAATGATTGTAAAGGAAAGGGAGTCCATTTTTTTCTTGATGATTATCAATTTTTACGTACATGGAATAATCCAAATGATTATATTGATAAACTTAGGAAATTTGATTGTGTTTTATCCCCTGATTTTTCGACATTTACAGATTACCCAATGGCAATGCAAATTTTTAATCATTATCGTAAGCATTGGATCGGAGCATATTGGCAAAATGCAGGAATCCCGGTGATACCTACAATTTCGTGGAGCGATGAGAAAAGCTTTGAATGGTGCTTTGATGGAGAGCCGAAAGAATCGGTTATTGCCGTAAGTAGTATCGGCACTCAGAAAAATCCTAAATCCAAAGATGCGTTTTTATTTGGATACAATAAAATGATGGAAGAATTACGTCCAAAAAAAATATTGTTTTACGGAAATGTCCCTAAAGAATGTCATGGAAACATTGTCAATATCGAAGCATTTCAAAATCACTTTAGAAAGGATACGTGAAAATGGGAGGAAGAGGCGGTACAAGCAACGCAGCGAGCACATCAACGATAGGCAATTCAGCATCAATCGGCGTTGAAAATAGCAAAAGCCGGAGCAGCGGAAATCAATGGAAATACACTGTATTGGAGGCTACAAGTGCAGGAGGAGGCGCTATAACTATTGGGTATCCAACTGCGACTAGCTATGACAATCCTAACAAAAATACCACGATCGCTAATTACGATTTAAAAGCGGGAATATTTAACGAGATGGGAAGCAGGGAACTAAAATCGCATAATATAAATTGGTCAAATGTCACTGAGGTATCCGGTCAAACTTATGATCTTAGAGGATATCTTAGGGATTTGGGTTTTAAATGGGATTCTGGTTCAAAAAAATGGGTTAAATAATCATGAGCGTAATTGATACATTGATTTTTGACAGGACATTAGCAGACGTCCAAAGAGTCAGCGAAATAAATAACAAAATTATAATTTCCACAATATCCAGTTTAACACCTGAAGAACTGTCTGAATATTTGCCCGGCATGAAAGGCGCATATAACTATTTCGATCTAAACCGCATTGGAGAAGCGATTAAATTTCTAGCAAATCGCTTTTTAACATGGGATGAAATTATTCCTGTAACTGCAAAAACCAATTGGAACGAAAAACCGTCTAAAAGTGATGTCGATGCTATGCTTACTGACATTAAGACATTAAGCGACCGCGTAAATTTATCATATCCAAGCGTTCCGGTATCGCTTGATAAAATGACGTATCAAACCGCAAATACGATAGAAGAAATATTATATTTAATTAACCAGGAAATCGGAAACGCAACAATTGAAACTAATTATGCTGGAATGTTTTACAGCGGAGAATAGAGGTAACATATGAAAGATACAATTATTAAAGGCAATGGACGATCCAGAATTGTTAAAGCGCCAGCTGATATGCCAGGTACATATTCCGAGTGGCGTACATCTCTGATAGCTGGTACCGGGTATCTGGATACACAGGTAAACACGGATGTGTCAAGCGTAACTGCAGGTCTGGATACATTAGGCACACCACTAAATAAAGCAAATTTACTTGACGATGCAACAAAAACAATGCTTGGCCTTACCCAAACTGACCCTACTGTTAACGAGGCTTTGTATAAATTGGGGTATCAATCCAAAATGGGATTACAAGCTATATTCTATGCCGCCGGATCTCGTTACACAAGCGTTATTCTAAGTAATGTAGGTGTATATACGCCGATAGAAATGAGCGAAATACGAAATCTCAAACTTGGAGACGATGTTACACTTTCAATGTCTGCTGGAAAGATTACATTATCAGGTACCGGTACTTTTGGAGTGACTGTATCTGCATCTGTCGGCATTACTCCGAATGGACAAAACGGTAGCCGTGGTTTAGCAGTACGAATGGGCAGCACTATAATAGCATATGCAAGGCAAGCATTCGCCTCCGGAGCCACAACAGATCCTGTATTCCTACAAATTCCGGAAACATACATAGGAAATATAGTTGCCGGTTCAGGCACAACTATAGATATTGCTTACTCCGGGCTGGTAGCTGATGTTTTCGGCTACGGAACATCTGTACCGCAATCTGTCTATGCAACTGTAAAAGCATATCGTGTAAGCTGACAAAATTATAACATAGAAATAAATCAGTAATCTGATTTAAATAAAAATGAAAGAGGCAATAAATATGGATTTAGGGTTTACAGCAGTACCGGCAATAACGGTTATTTGTTATCTGTTGGCGATAGGGATCAAGGCTACGGGGAAAATAGATAAATGGATCCCGGTAATTTGTGGGATATTAGGCGGAGTACTTGGCGTTGTGGCCATGTATACAATCCCCGGATATCCTGGGACGGATATTCTTGCGGCAATTGCAATCGGTGTCGTTTCGGGCGAAGCTGCGACGGGTATCAATCAAGTATACAAGCAATTGACGCAAAAATCTGAAAGTGATTAAATGGTAGGTGGTTTCTGTGGGAGAGATGGTTAACAGGCTCACAATAGGCGAGTTATTGGCTATCATTTCGGGGGTTGCAATCTTATATACGTTTTTCCAAAGTATAATTTTTCCGATTGTTAAAAAATGGCTTAAAATCGACAAAAACGCCAATGATTTAGCCTCATTGAAAGGATTGCCCCAAAGAGTGGATTCGCTTGAGCGGAGATCAAAAAAAGATTATGAAAGGATGGAAGCTATTGATGAAGTAAACGTCATTATGATGGAAGCACTACGCGCTTTGATCAGAAATCGACGCACGGGGAATGATGTTGATAAACTAAAAACCGTTGAAGACAAAATAGACGAGTTTTTAGTTGGAAAGGTACGCAACTGATGGAAGGAATGGGTGTAGAATTAGCGGCAGAAGTTGCAAAAATAGCGACTAAAGACAAAATGGCGGCAAAAGTAAAAGCAAATGTACTTAAAACCCTCATAATATGTCTGACGGTGCTGTTGTGTGTTACATTGATATGCGCATCGAGCATCGCAAAATATTACATAGATAAGAATTATGAGTATTTAGAAGGTCTTATTATCGAGACCGAAACTATCACAGAAACTCGCGTCGAACAAGATACCGAAGACGGGGGCAGCAATTATTATCAAGGAGGATCCAATAACGAAAATATGATTGGAGGTGGATTAGGTGGCGAAGCAGACAGTTACAACAACAAAAACTAAAAAGAGAAAGGTATACAATAAAAAAGCAGCAACGTCCACCACTAAGAAAGCAAACAATAATCCAAAGAAGAAGTAATCTAAATGGATAAAAAGCGAGTAATGTACATTATTCAGACATTGCCACACAAGGATTTGATCGATTTTCTGCTTGACCGTTGCAATCTTAATCAAAAGGAACATGATTTGATTTATGCGCGTGCCAAGGAATGCATGACGCAAGAAGAATACGCCGAACAAATAGGATATTCTCCTAGAAATCTGATACGCATCGAAAACAAAGCTTTTGAGAAAGTATCAAAAAATTGGTCAGAATTGGACTTTTTAAGCAATTTATAGTCGAAAAACAAGCTTGCCGATATTTGGGAGCTTGTTTTTTTATGTCAGTTATTTGGCATACCGTTGACATGTTGCTAAATGTGTAAATTGTTATAATAAATATAGGTTGCAGGTGTGGGCGAGGATACACCCCGCGTCCACGCCTCGTAACCTATATTTATTTTTGGGGGTGTAATTTTATGGGCGATTATTTTAGCCCATATGGACGCGCAGCTGCATCTTATCCAAAGCCTTATCCCACCAGGGTGATAAGCGGAAACAACATACTAGAGCTTGGAGACGAACAGCAGCAGCATCTTATTGGGCACACATTAGATTATTGCAGCGAACTTGAAACGGCGCTTAATGATGCTTTATCGAAAGCAGAAGGATACTATGCACGACTTGTTGAATTGGGCGATATTATACCAGAAAAAACGCCGGAAGAGCTTTTAAAAGAACAGACGGCGCAGCAGCAAGCGATAAACGAAACCTTACTATCTACAATACAAAAGTTATCGGACAAAATAGAGCGGATGGAAACCAATACACAAACAAAGTCATACTCCAAAATAATCGAAACGGAGGGTGCCGAAATTGAATTTGATCGAGCTGGCAATGAAAGCAGTGAGCGCAGTACGGCCGGACGTAGCGGAAAAGGCTCAAAGGGAACTAAAAAAATACAGCCTTGATCAAGCCGGCCTTCGAAAAGCCGTAGAAAGCTATGGCGGAGAGGCATTTTTGAATAAGGCGGTAGATTTTGCTAATAGTGCACCGCGTGTGAAAAAGATATTTAATCAGTTCGGGGTGAAACCTGAGCAGCTGAAGGATAATGTAATAAAACAGCTTAATTCCGGTGCCCCCAGCGAGCCTGTAAAGGGTTTTGGGGACAACTCAAAGAACTATAAAGATAGGCTGTCTAAACTGAAATAGTCACGCAATAGCGTACTATAATAAATTATTAATGAAAGGAGTTTTTATGGCTTCGTATCAAGTAGAGAATGACATTGTCGGTGGCGGCGGTCTCGGATTTGGTGGATTTGGTGGCGGCTGCGGATTGCTCGTGGTTTTGCTTATTCTGTTTGCCGTATTTAGCGGTGGCGGGTTGTTTGGTCATAGAGAATGCGGACACGGAAGAGAGCACGACAGAGACTTCGACGAACTGCGCAGCCGGTTTACTAATCCGTGTTGCTGCGTAAGCAACTGTCAGATTGACAAGGACGTTGTTACCAGTAGGGATGCCGGAATCATCGAGCAAAAAAGCATCTACGAAAAAGGCCTTGAGCAGAAACTGATTGAGCGAGACATGGTAATTCAGGAGCAGAAAAACCAGCTTTTCGTAAGCGGTATGTTCGCAGAGCTTCAGGAGAACCTGAATGCCAAATTCGGTATGATTGAGCGCGAGCTCGAACATAAGCCGAATGTAACGCCTGTTTTCGCAAAAACGGTTGATGCATGTACTCAGCCGCAGCTCAATTGTTTTGATCGGTTTAGAGACGGCAGACGTGACCGCGATGATTGCGGCTGCTGGTGCTAATCTAACAACATAATTCAGTAAACTCGTTTCCTGTTTTCGTCAAACAGTTTAGGGCGGCGAGATTATGTTTCGCTGCCCTATATTTATTATGAGGTGAAATATGATACCAATACAAGCGCTCGTTTTTTTATATGCCGGAATGTTACTGGAATCACCGGAGCGGCGAAAACAGTTCATGCAATTTGTAAATGGCGCCGGCACAGAAATAGAAAAGGTGATAAAGGAATTTGGTGATAAAGGCGGTGCGGTAAAGGATGAACCAGTTGAAACTGCCGCAGAACCGGAGGAATTCCGATAATCTAGCTGTTAACGGTACCTGGCTTAATGCCATATTTAATGCAACAGGTTTAATTGTTACGATTGCAGTACTAACCGTGGCATTAAAAAACTTCGAAGTCAACAAAAAAACCCTGGAAATCTCGGAACAAAATTATAAGAATAATGAACGCAACGCCAATGATAGTTCGGAAATAGTAAAACTGCTAAATAAAATTAACCAAAAATTATAAAGGAGCAATAACATGTCTAATTGCAAAACCTGTTTTACCAAGCTTGTATCGACGGCAATTGCCGTTGTAGGTACCAACTTGCAAATCACAGTAACCGGACCCACAGCATTAGAGCCTAGCACTAAATACTGCCTAATTTTGGCTTCTCCGATTCCGGATGCCGGCGAAGCATTGCCGGTAACAATTTTGTTGTCCGGCGAAACAGTTGCAATCCCTCTGTTAAAAACTATTTGCCGTATCACAAATAGCTGCGGAGAATGCGGCCAATGTACTTTTGGAGATCAGGATTTCGGTATTGATCTGCCGGAACGCGGACGCACAAGAATTCCGCTCTATTTAAACAATAATATGGCAGATTTCTTTGATCTTCGGGGAGTCGAACATTTACGTCGTTGCGGGAGGAAATAATAATGCCTTATAATCCGGATATGAAAAATCCTGTTAATGAGCCTAAAAATATGGGAGAGCTGCTTGAATGCATAGATGAAATTATGCTTTTCCATACAATGTTTAACGATAAATCCATGAAACATTTACACGCTATGGGATTTAATGGATACAAAAGACTTCATAGGGTCAACACCAAAAAATTTTTATGTTGGCATATTGATCTTGAAAACGAAGCCTATGATAAATATCGTATGACATTGGAAACAAAGATTTCGGATTTTGATTATAAACCAAATGATCTTATCAGCCATCTGCAAAAATGGGAAACGAAGCTTGGTGAAGATATCAAGGAACTCGCCCACTATAATAATCAATACCGCGAATGGACAGGTAAAGATAATTGTGTTGTTGATTCTGCTTTGGGTTGCATGGTCAAAAATTACGAAAAATCCGGACGCTGGTATAAACGCTTTATGGAAACCAAATCCATGCACGATCAGCATTCCATGGACGATAAAATCCATGAAAAATATAAAGCGATTGAAGAGTCAGAAATGCATGCTCATAAATAATAAGGCGGTGAGATTATGCCAAACATTGATTGGCAAAAATTAAAGCAAGACGCCGCCGAAACTTTTAACGATATTGATACAGAAAATCTTACGAGAAACAGCTTTACGATTCTTGGGGCCTGTGTGGCGATATTAGAGCATGAAGAAGATACAAGCGAATTATACGTATCTATGAATGAAAACACAGCAAACGATCCCACAGGCCCCGTTCTGATAGATTATGTCCCCAACTCCAAGATTGATGAATTAATCCAGGAGAAACTGAAACATTTCGTCGAATACTCGCGTCAAAAGGGTTTAGCGCAAACTACTGGCGCAGCTTTACACGGACAATACGCCGGTGAATCGTTAAAGAAAATGCTAAAATTTGACGAAGAAATCGCAAAATTGATGTATAATTCTGCTGATAAAAAGGAGCAAGAGTTGATCAAGGAGAGTCAAAAAAAGATATTAAGAGATATGTAAAAAAGTGCATTAGGCACTTTACATTTCCGGCCTTAATTTGATAATGATCGAATAAATCAACTGCTTGTTACCCTCTTGCTGAACTTGTTCAATTTTTGTACAGGTTGAGTTTCATAGTGTTTACGCATAAAATTTGGCCAGCATTAAAAAAGCAGAAAGCGCCCCACATTGTAAAAATGTGTGACGCAATCAGAATCTCTTTCTACACTAGTAAATGAGCGAATAGTAAATTTTTATGGTCTCTGATATCCTTCTTGGCACCAGATGAACTTTAACCTATTTTACAGTATTTCCGTTATTTTGTCAACTTCAACACTACCCCCAGCAGTCCACACTGGCTTCTGGGGGAATTTTATGCCTGTTGACAAAACATGCTGGTTTTCGTAAAAATGTTACAAGGTAAAAAAAGTAACAGCGTTTTATATCAGAAGTCTCACATCTATCTCCAATGCGTCGGCAATTTTAAGAGCTATCCGTACTGAGATTCCACCAAAATTTCTTTTACCATATTCAACATTTTGAATTTGGTTTTTGTGCACACCAGCTTTTTCTGCAAGCTCCCTTTGCGAATAGCCTCTTAGAGTGCGATAATAGGCTAGTTTATTGACCGGATTGTTTCGGCAGTCCCGGCTATAGTTGTTTAGGGAGCAGGAGTCACAATCTCCGTCGCTTTTGGTGCAATCGGTGTATCTTTTTATTCTGTCACTCTTAGAATCCACTCTACGTTATCCCCTTCCATCCTACCAATATTGCCTTGGTGCCCCACACAGTAAATATCTTCATTGTTGGGTGTGTAACCTTCATCTAAAATAGCTTCTATTAGATTATCGTGTTCCCAATTACATGCACCATCTGCTAAAAGTTGTCCTTCATCGGTAAGTTCCTTGCTTCTTCTTATGGCCTCGATTAAGTTTGTGTATCTATTCACTTTTTCTCCCACCTTTTTTTGTGATGCCATATTTATAATCGAATCTACCGAAATTATAAACACATCAGTGGATATGTTTTCAAATCGCTCGATTACTTCTTTAATATTACTTGCCATTAAAGTTGTGATTTCTATTTCTCCATCGATCTTTTCGTACACTATATAATATCCTTTCTTCATTTATCTTCCTTTCTGCCGGGTTTACCTTCCAATTCTTTTTCGATCTCAACAATTCGAGAGAAAATTTCTTTCAGTTGCAAATCATATCTACCAGGGATCCGGGCAGTCATGTTTTCAGGATTTTGATTCATCCGAAGAGTTTCCGGATTTTGACTTATCAAATCACATTCCTCTGCTATCCGTTGAATGAGCCCTTCGTATGCGTAATACAGAATTTCTCTTTCGGTGATGGTGTTAAAATTTGCTAATGTCGCGTTTTCCATCTTAATTTCCCTTCTGCCGGGTTTAGCCGCCCGGCACGGCGTGTGATTTTTTTATTGTTCGCTTTTCTGGGTTTCGTTCCACGCATCGGCAGCAGATTGTGCCATCTCTTTGGTTGGATATAAAGTTGGTGTGGCTTTTTCAACCATCTGCCATTTTCCGTTGATTTTCTCTATCCCGTAAAATTTGTTTTCCATTTTGATTTCCCTTCTCCCCGGTATAACCGCCGGGGTCTGTTTATTATTAATTAAAATTGGATTCCGTATTTTGCGATGATCTCATCTGATAGGTAGTAAAACATATCAGTGTAGTTTTCGCTTGATGTGGGGTATCCGCATTCTTCGTGCGTTGCAGAGAAGTCAACACCGTCTTCTTCGAATACTTCTTCCAAGGTGATGATTTCAGGCTCGGTGTCAAGCGCCTGACAAGCTGCATATCTGTGGTTACCAGTAATCAGTGTGTCACCCCATACTACTATCGGAGCACCCTGCCAGCCGTTTTGCTCTAAGCTTGCCATGATCTCGTTTACCTTGTCTTGATCGATGTCCTGCTGGTAACTGATATACATTTTATTTTCCTCATTTCCCTTTGTTGTGTCTATATTATAGCACACAGTTGTGGGACAGTCAAGGGGTAAATCAAAAAAAGTTTAGAATTTTTTGTTGATAAAAAGTAGATCCGCTCCGCCTTATACATTATATTAGTATACGTATCCGGGCGGGTAAGTACGTTAATATAATGTTAAGGTCATAAAAAAACGACGTTAAAAGTATCTTTGTTGATAGCTTCGATCCTCTCCACAACAGATATCCATAATTCACGTTTTTCTTGCGGTGTCATATTTCCGTATGTTTCCTGCAGATCTATCTGCATCAACGTTTCAAATGCAGCTATTTCAAACTTTCTTTGTGCGGGATTTTTTAAATCATTTGAAACTTTTTCTAGCCGGGCGGTCAAATTATTGTAATCTTGGCGGTAATCATCCAAAGAAATGAGCTCATCGAGGTATAAATCTTTTAATCGTGCGAGTTTGCGTTTTATTGCCGGAGTTTCATCCTTCGGCGCATTGGCCAGCGCGTTCCTTTTGAGTGCAAGTAGATACTTTCGCATCTGTTCTTTTACATTCTTTACAAGGTACTTTTCAATGCGTTCTTCCCAAGGGGTAAAAGTGTTTTCGCAATCGTTATCCAAATATCTTTTGGCGCATCGGTAACGCAAATAATCTTTGCCGTATTTATAATCGTGTTGCGTCCAGGCTGACATACGTCTGCCACAATAAGGACAAGTGATAAGTCCGCGAAAAATATAAAAATGCTTGTTTTCTCTCGAAGTGCTGAAGGACACCAGTACATTCTGCACTCTCTCAAATTGATCCAAGGCGATAATTCCGGGACAGTAATTGTCATTGCCTCTATAGTGTCCTATATATAATTTGTTTTTCAGGATCCTTTTGATCCTATTGTAACCCAACCGTATCCCGTACACATTGTAAGCATGATCAATACAGGATCGTACAGAGTGTGTCTGATCGTAATGATCATATATCGCCTGGACAATCAAGGACTTTTCTTTATCAATTTGTACTTTCCCGTTTTCCGGGTATAATCCAAGCGGGAAGGATCCGGTTATAACGCCGCCATTTTTTACACGGGAATCATTGATAAAGCGAATACGGTCTCCTGTCCTATCGCTTTCGTCCTGTGCGACCGATAAGCGTATGTTTAAATTAAGCCGACCATTTGTACTGGTGGTGTCGTAGTCCTCTAAAATCGCTTTCCAGCCAACGTTATAG
>Ga0153996_1000642_pt1 | contig 15421 bp, 13 predicted proteins | sample TSNC080MetaG_FD_104728 | JGI IMG/M metagenome (GOLD analysis project Ga0153996, IMG submission 104728) | Attine ant fungus gardens microbial communities from North Carolina, USA - TSNC080 MetaG | ecosystem: Host-associated > Fungi > Mycelium > Unclassified | place: USA: North Carolina, Lumber...
AGGTCGCTGTGCTCCCTTCCTACAACAGTAAGGCCACAGTCAGCTTGCTTTGCTCACTGCCTGTTCCAATTTATTCCAATTTTACCCAATTTATTTGAATTTTTCCTGAATTTATTTGCATTTCTGAGTGGAAAGAGAGGGTGTGGGAATGCTTAGGTAAAATTTAGTCAGCAGTTAGTCAGCGCCATCTTCCCACATGCAACGCAGCATACATACTAGTGATTGCCAATATCTTAGGAGTCACCACAATTGATGCTTTGCTTCTAGGCATCAGAGAAGTCCTCTTTATACTGCTTAAAATAAGCTCAAAAATACCTCAAGGCAATCAATATTAGTGGAGATATGAAGACCTCAATGTTTGCACATGGATTTAATTAATTATCCATAGATACTCATCTGTCCTTTTATTAGAACAAAGGATAGCCTCCATATGGTTAAGTTATGGAATTTTAGAGTACAAAGGCACTACTATATATAGAACAATAGATAGTAGCATGTAATGGCCTGTTCTAGTGCACAGACCATCACTTTTCTGTATATAAGGACTTCTTGTCTAAGGATTAGACTTCAGACTTAACAATATCTTTTATCACTGTCTAAACTTTGTATTTTTGAACTCTTCAAAGTATCAAAGCCCAATCACAAATAAGTAAGTGACCATTTGTGATAGCAGCTTTATATAAAATAATGATTTGTCATTATATAAGAAATGTAAGATCTCTCTAGATTGTTATCGCATAGCTTCCCTAAGATGTTAACTTTTACACACCATGACAAAAGCTCCCCTAGAAAAGTGTGATGTAATCCAAGTGTATACCTAGTTGAGCTTTTCCAGCCCACTGTCCTCTCCAAAGCCTGTCCAAGTTACATTTACAAGTCCTCTCTAGATCAAGGTCTGGGTATATTTTGTGTTCTTCTTAAGATCTCCTACTGATTCTGAACTCTTATACTTATTAGATTTGCATGTCACAATTCCAGTGGCAATGGAGATGAAGGTAGGTGCCAAGAGGTTCTTCTTCTATCCTAGCTATGCTCCAGATACTATATTACAATTATTACAAATGTCTGAAACTTAAAAGATAAAAAGAGAAAAGGAAACTACTACTACTTTTGGGATATCATTGACTCCTTCTTGCATTAAGTCCCTAAACTCCTAATGCTTATGTGCCTCTTTTCTAGATTCTTCCCATTAATGATGTCATGTCTCTACCATTGTTTCCTTCTAGAATCTTCTTCTTACTTCTTTGTTCTTCCTCTTGTTGTTGCTTTGTGATTTGGAGCTCCTTAGTTATCTATCAATTGTTTAGTAAGTTCCAATCATTGTCTGATTTCTCTAAGTCATGTTCTAGATGTCATTTATCTAGATATATCTGATACCATCAGTGCTTATTTGCAATCAGAGTCTATTTGTCTAAGTTTATTCCCAAAACACCAGTGACTCTAGAGCTCAAGTCTACCATCTTCTCAAGGTACTTTTAATCAAAAGTGGGTCTAGAGTGTAATCATCCAACAACTCTATAACCTGATGCTTGTCAGACTAGCTAACTCCAAAGCCAGAATTAAGCCAACTGCTCCTTTATCAGCGTTTGACAAGGAGAACTCAATAGAGTTCCTATTAGATTCTCTACACTACTTATACAACTACTACATGGTCTGTGCACTTCTTTCCCATGCCTATCATGTGACATCATGTGACATCATGTGATGTGATGCTGTGACTTCCTGTCATGTGACTGTGACTATGTGACACTTGTGACATGACACTTTCCTGCATTTCCTTCTGTGTAGTAAGTCCAAGATAAAAGAAAAGAAAAGAAAAAGAAAAGAAAAGAAAAAGAAAAGAAAAGAAATATAAATAATAACTTAGCTGTTTTGCCAAGTCATGACAATGCTAGCTTATCTTGCTTGTTTCTTGAGGTCTTATCATGAGCTCTAGGTTAATTTGATACCTGTTCACTGTTCTCAATATACATTGGTATGTCCTAAGGATCTATAATAGGTTCTAGAGTGAATTCTGATTAGGAATTCATTGGTATAAAGTATATCAAATGTTACTTTCTGCAGAAAATTTTCTTGCAGCATAACAGCATAGTATTATTACTAAGCTTTTTGCTAAGTGCTCTTGTTTTCCTTTTTGTGAAGAAGCCCAACTACTGGTAGATAGTGGTAAATATAATTTATAAAATAATAAAGAGGTGTGTTCTCAAAGAAAAGTACTCTAGCTGATACTGTGTTTCAGCACAATTTCCCTCAAGCAAGTTCATGGGGGAATGAATTCAAATTTAAGGACAAAAGAAGATTAAGTGAAACTTTGCTGATAAATCTGTCATGACTTAGCAAAATGGCTGAGTCAGTATTTATTTTTCTTTTTCTTTTCTTTTCTTTTAATTTAGCTATATTGGGATGTGTGAGATACTAGCTAGGGTTAGGGTTAGTATTGTGTATAAGTAGTTTAGTAAATCTAATAGGAACTCCATCAAGTTCTCCTTGTCAACTTGGATAAGGAGTAGGATTAAGTACTTACTACTCAATCCTTACAAAACCTATGTTGTGGTGATCTCAATTAAATCAAGATCCTGAGTTCTAGACTACTGTCCTATCTCCTGTCCTGAGTCCTGCCTACCTAGTGTTATCCTAACTGCCTGTTTCAAAGTTGTCCTTATAATAGTACTCTCTGGCTATGTGATCAGACTATTCTTACACTAGTACTCTTGACTATGTGATCAGATGTTGGACTTTGATTCCTCTCTGTATAACTTGACTCCCTACTAAGGCCTAACTCTATTTTAGAGCTCCTGTGACATTGCCTCTGTAGCTAAGTTAACTGTATCCTGTAGTCTCTTTGATTTGAGTCTAGAGCCAAAGTAGCCTAATCACTGATTCAATCATTCTAAAAATAGATTTCCACTTTGAAAACCCAAATAGTGGAAAGAGGTAATGTTATGAACATTAAGTGGGACTATAACTATTACCAGCTATGGTCTGATAATGAGTGGCTAGTGTAAGGGCAACTGGGCACAAGACTCCAGGAGAATCCTCAGATAATATTACAGTTAGTAGTTATGATACAACTCACCTCCAGGAGAATCCTCAGAGATTAGGATGAGGCTCCTGGAGGGATCTTTTACATTATATACATCCCTCAGTGTCAGGGTTAACAGGATCGGAGCTAAACTAGTGTGTTTAAGTATTACTAGTTAAACAGGCTAAAGTAGCTCCAGAGTGTTGTCATGTCGTTCAGGGGTAGGAATGGAAGTGTCCCCTTACAGCTAGTAGATAAGATATTGGTACTATTGGATGAAGATATTACAATGCAGTAATACATTGAATGTCTAGAGATTTAGAACACTGGACTGAGGCATAAACAGAACTCTTTGGAGAAATCTTGGACAATTTCCTTTCTATCTTTGGACTTGGACCAAATGGAACAACATTGGACTAACCTATTGTTAGATACTGACTCAACTTGTCACTTCTGTCACTGGACTGTTACTTAAATAGTCACTTTTAATTACAAGTAGTGTTAAGACTCTAAACCTCACAGTTGAATATGCGTTTCAACTTGAAGCTTATATCTAACACTTGATATCTTCATGCTCCTTATTAGAGGATCTGGTTAAGGTTTTCAGTGAAGTTATATTGGAGGAGAGATGTCAACAAGACTTTGAGTAGCACCCTTGAGGTTGTCCTAAAACAGTAAGAGTACTGATCCCTCAGAATAAGAGAGGATTACAGAGAGAGATATAGAAAGAGAAAACTTGCCATTCCCTTCTCTTTCTGGTCTGTATTTATCCTAACTAGGTCTAGTGACTACGTTACAATGCAGTAACACTACTTGTAACTAAAGGTGACTAGTTAAGTGACAGTCCAGTGACAGAAGCTGTGAAAGTGACAAGTCAAGTCAAGTGTCTATAAATGGGTTAGTCCGATGTGGTCCCATTTAGCACAGTCCAAAAATAGAAAAAGGAGAAATAGTCCGAGATTTCTCTGAAGAGTTCTGTTCATACCATGAGTCCATTGTCTTTTAGAGTCCTCAAACATTAATGCACTACTACATTGTAATGTCCTTGTCTAGTATTGCCAACATCTCGTCTACTAACCACTCGTTATCAGACCATGGCTGATAATAGTTATAGTCCCACTCAATGTTCATAACAAGTAGTGTTACTACATTGTAACAATTGTCATATACCTAGTTAGGATAAATACAGACTAGAAAGAGAAGGAAATGGCAAGTTCTCTCTTTTTGTATTCTCTTTGTAAAATCTTACTCTGAGGAATTGGTACTCTTTCTTGTCTTAGAACAATCTTGAAGGGTATTACTCAAAGTCTTGTTGACATCTCTCCTCCAATATAACTTCACTGAAAACCTTAACCAGATCCTCTAATAAGGAACATGAAGATATCAAGTGTTAGATATAGGCTTCAAGTTAAAACATATATTTAACTGTGAGGTCTAGAGTCTTAACAACTGACCAAGATTGCTTGCTTTCTCCCTTCTAAGTAGGGATTTTTATGTGTTTTGAGAAATACAAAAGAAATATAAGAAAAATAGAGGAAAATATTAAACCTAGTCATAGACTATCTAATAATACAATGATTGTTCTGAAAGTAATAAGGAATCCCACACTATCATGAGGAGCCTAGAAAGGAAATAATTTCCTGTATATTTGAACATTTAATTTGTGACCTCAAGATATATAATGGAACCAAACTATAAATAGCTTTGGAAACTTAAGTAAACCATATTATGTAACTAAGCCATGTGATTGTAGAACATTCCAGAAAAACATATAACTATGAGATAGTAGTGCACAGCCCAAGTAGAAAATATATAAGTAGTGTACCAATACAATGAGAAACTCTAGTGAGTTTTTCCTGAACTACTATCTACTTGGTAGAATCCTATGTCATCAAGACTTATGTCAACAAAAGTATCACAAAAGGTTACTTACTGTTTTGTGATTGGTTGAAGATAGCTTCAAAAAGTACTTATAAGCAAAGTTAGACAAGTGACAAAAGATATTATTAAGTCTAAGATCTAATCCTTAGACTATGAGTCCTTACATACATGAAAGTGATAGTCTGTGCACTAAGACAGACTATCACATGCTACTACCTATTGTTTTACATATAGTAGTGCCTTTGTACTTGAAATAGCAATAACATAACCATATGGAGGCTGTCCTTTGTTCTAATAAAAGGTAGATGAGTATCTATGGGTAATTGATTAAGTCTATGTACAAACATTGAGGACTTCATATCTTGATTAATATTAACTGGCTTGATGTTGTTCTAGGCTTATTCTAAGCAGTATGAAAAGGGCTTCTTCTAACCCTAGAAGTGAGGTATAGATTATGGTAATTTAATACATGGTACTATGGTAGTTACCTACTGATTTGCATAATAGCTCAGCTAATGTTGATTGCCTTGAGATGTATTTGGTATTGATTGAAAGGTCTTTTTAAGGGCTTTTTGGCACTGTCATGCTGCCAGCAAATTTTCTACAGAAATGTAGTATGGGATATAAATTATACTCCTGGATTTCACTATTGGAACCTACTCTAAAGACCTCCTATAAGCCCCAGACATAATCTAGATCCAAGATTGGGTACTTCTATTAGGTAGTTGCCAAGCTGCTATATGCTAGAATAGTATATACCTTGGGAGGCAAGACTAATGAGCTAACATCAGGTTTCTCAGAGACAGACTATTAATGTCAATACTCTAGAACTCAGAGGCCCAAGGACATCTTTGGAATGTGATATAATTTCAATCTAGAGTGGACTTAGACTAATATGATACCAAGGTGACAGATCAAAAGTCTATCAGTGACTAGTGGTCCTATCACTGCTGAACTCAGTCAGGAAGCAGATATGCCATAGAGCAATAGCAATATTGATGACCTTTGTATGCACTTGCATGTATTTTTAGATCATATTTGGAGTAGAAAGAAGCTGGTTCAGAGGTTAGGGGACATTGGGTAGGAGTGAAGTATGGAGGTGGAGTAGAATCACATGGCCATGGTTAGTAGACATGGAGGATAAGGAGATGATGTCTATCCTGTCCACATGGTGATATCATAGAGGAAAGAAGTGAGAAAGGCTGGAAGAAGAAGGAGTTTCCTTTTTTATTTATTTTTAATTGAGTCTCATCAGTTTGTACTTTTAATATAACACTTAGAGAGTCTGAGAGAAAGGCAATAGAATCTTGATACCTACTGCCATCTCAAGGGCTTAAGAGTTATCTTATGGTACTTTTCTGAGTTCTCAGTGAAGTGGTTGGGTTGTTGAGGAGACTAGAACTATATACCTTACTTGGTCAAGAGACAAGACACAGCAGTCACTTGGACAACCTTCTACAGAGTAGTAGGCCTAAAAAGCCTAATTAATCATTGACTCAGACTGTATCACAGCCATAAGGTTTGGTGTGGGGATGCAAATGAGGGCTTGATTGAGTGTGGTATGGCCCATGAGTAGTTTACTGACTACTTTGATAGTGAGCTTGTCATGGTGTGTAAAGGTGGACACCTTAGAGACACTATGAGAGGAGGATCTAGATCAAGCTTACTGTTCTTTCAAACATTTTTATCTTAATTATCATGCTAAATTTCTATATTCTCTTTTTAATACCTTTATTCTTGATTCATCCCCACAAACTCTTTAGTATGCAATTGGGACCTGGTACTGTATCTTTAGCTTATGCCATGTTAATAGTCTCTTTTGCCCCCTTCAGCGCTATTAAAACCATGGAAATTATTAAAGAATTGGTGGAGATAGGTCCAAATGAAGTTTGTGACAAAAAGAACTCAATATCTAATGATAACCTCATATCTTGTGACCTCACCATCCCTATTTCTACTCTCACACTCTATCATCCTCAACCAGTGGTCACTGCAACTACTAGCCAATGAGATCTACCAGGTCCTAGGAACTTTACTGTCAGTTAGGAACAGTGGATAGAAGGCCTGGACAAAACTCATATCTTCTACCCAAGTTCCAACCTCCATATCAAGTGGGCTCATATATACTCTTTCACTATCAGCTTTGTGCTACTGGTCTATTGTGATCAGTCTATGCAGGGGAATGATGGCAATCTCTTAAAGGGTCATCTAGCTTAGAGGTTCTCTTTTTAGGGGCAATATTATTTTACCTTTCTTAGTCAGTAGCTAGCCATAAGTTCAGATAAAAAAGACTATTACAAATGGTCACTTACTTGGTTTGTGATTGAGAATTGGATATTTTAAAGGCTTAAAAATGTGAAGGTAGACAGTGACAAAAGATATTGTTAAGTCTGAGGTCTAATCCTCAGACAGGGAGTCCTTATATACAGAAAAGTGATAGTCTGTGCACTAGAACAGAGCATCACATGCTACTATCTATTGTTCTACATATGGTAGTGCATTTGTACTTGAAAATGTGATAACTTAACCTTATGAAGGCTGTCCTTTGATCTAAGAAAAGAACAGATGAGTATCTATGGGTAATTAATAAAGTCTATCTGCAAATATTGAGGTTTTCATATCTCCACTAATATTAATTGCCTTGGCGTTGTTTTAGGTTCATTCTAAGTGGTATAAAGAGGGATTTTCTGATGCCTAAAAGCAAAGCTTAGATCATGGCGGTTTCCAAGATATTGGTAATTTAATATATAGTACTATAGTGGCTACCTACTGATTTGCTCAATAGCTTGGCCAATATTGATTGCCTTGAGACATGACTGGTATCAATCAAAAGGTCTTTTAAGGGCTTTCCGTAGTTGTTGAGGCTGTGAGAATTGTCAAAGAATTAACAGAGATATAACCAAATGAAGTCTGTGACAAAAACTATTCTTCTTTATACAAGGAAACACCATTACCAATGCTATTACCACTACTACCATACCTATCACAACCACTGTCACCATTATCCCCTTTTTTGCAACCTAGTATATTGCAACCACAACAACAACAGAAACCATAACTCACTCTTATGGAGCAAATTCTCCAAACAATTACTCAGCAAGGGGTGACAATCCAAGCCCTGTAACAACAGCTCCTACAACAAGGAGGGGAACAAGAAAGAGCTGAAGTAGCAAGGTCCCTAGTGTTCAATGGGAAAAGGAAAGAAGTCATAAGGTTCATCAATGCATGTAGAATATATATTAGAATAAAAATGGATCAAGTAGCAGAGAGGAAGAAAATATCATAAATGTTATCATATATGCAGGGAGGGGTAGCAGAAGTATAGAAGGATAATGTAATGGAGAGAATAGTGGAAGAAACATTGGGGGAAGAAACAGTAGAGAAATTATTTACAAGAATTAGAGAGAAGTTTGGAGAATTTGACAAGGAAAGCAAGAAGGTAAATGACTTGAGGTTGTTGGAGCAAGGAGGAAAGACCTGTAACAAATACATCCAAATTTCCAAAAAGACAGCAAGAGGGAGTAGATATGAGAGGACACTATTAGTGGAAGAATTTAAGAGAGAATTGAATGGGATAATCAGAAGGAAGCTAGCAGAAGCAAAATCACTACCCTCAATAATTGAGAAATGGTAGAAAAGGATAGTAAAATTGGATTGCAACATTAGACAGAATAAGATAGAAGAGAGGATGTTGAGTAGTGGAAAAGGAATAGTATGGGGGGCAATGCTCTCAAATGTGTAGCCAGAAAGAAGAGGATGCAATAGAGGAGGAGAAAGAGAAACATTTATGTAGAAGGAAGAGGGTCAGAATAATTGAGGATTCAAAAGCAATCAATAGAGGAGGGGATATCAGGGGTCACTAGCAAGGGATCCCAATGTAATAGAGGTAGATAGAGTAAGAGAAGAAGACAAATCTAGATGAAGATAGGGCTGGAAAAGATCAAAAGTCATAAAGGAGTAACTGTAGAGACATTGCTAGACAGTGAGGCAACAGGCCTGTTTATGGATAAAGGGTTTGCCAAGGAAAAGAGATCCAGAATGGAAAAGTTGAGAAAGCTAGTAATGGTAAAAAACATAGATGACACTAGAAATAGTGGAGGAGCAATTACTTATGAAGTCAAGTGCAACATGTTCTTCAAAGAGCACATAGAGAGAGTAAAAATAAATATTTGCAACTTGGGAAAGACAAAAGTAATTCTGGGTATGCCATGGTTAGCAGCCCAAAATCCAGAAATCAATTGGGAAAAAAGGAAGATAGAAATAATATGTTGTTCACCACTATGTGGAGTAAACCTAAAGATAAAGAGCAAAAAAAAGGGAAAGTAAGAAAAACAGAAGATAAAATGGTAGAAAGATGAAAGTTTTAGAAGTGAAAAAAAGTATTTGGAAAAGAAGAGTCAGAAAGGATACCCACCAGGAAACTGTGGAATCATACAATAGAGTTGAAAGAAGATTTTGTGCCAAAAAAGGGGAAGATGTATTCATTGTTGAGAGAAGAGAGAGAGGAAGTATAGGCCTTTGTGGAAGACCAGCTGAAAAAGGGATATATCTATCTCTCTAAATTACCCCAAATGTCCCCAGTATAAGGATAGAAAGAAAAGAATGGTATAGGATTATTAACATATCAACTAATGGACAATAAAAAACAGGTACTCTCTGGCATTAATTGCAGACATACTAGATAGAGTAGGGAAACAAAAAGTGTTCATCAAGCTAGATCTTTAATGGGGTTACAATAATGTCAGAATCAAGGAAGGGGATGAATGGAAAACAGCATTCAGAACACATATTGGGGCATATAAGCTAACAGTCATGTACTTTGGACTAACAAATTCTCTTACTACCTTCCAAACCATGATAAATAATATATTTTAGGACATGATTAACCAAGAAAATACCTTTATTGACAATATTATTGTGGCAACAGACACAGAAAAAGGACATAACAAACTAGTAAAGAAAGTCTTAAGGAGACTAGAATAAAATAATCTATTTGTAAAACCAGAAAAGTACAAGTACAAGAGAAGTAGAATTTCTAGGAGTGGTAATTGGACCAAGAGAAGTAGAGATGCAGAAGGAGAAGGTTAAAGAGGTATTAGGATAGCCTATACCAAGAAGCATAAAAGAGATATAGAAGTTTTTGGGACTTACCAATTACTATAGGTGATTTATTAAGAATTTTGCAGCAATTGCAAGCCCTTTGCATATATTAGTAAGAAAGAAAGAAAAATGGAGGTAGGAAAATGAGCAGGAAGAAGCATTCAGAAGGCTAAAAGAAGTGTTCACTATAGAACCTGTCCTAGCAATTTCCAACCTAGATAAAGAAATGTGAGTAGAGACAGATACCTCTGATTATGCTATGGGAGGAGTACTATCAGTAAAGTGCAAAGATAGGAAGTGGAGACCAGTGGCCTTTATCTCAGAATCCAATGGAACAAAACTATGAGATCCATGACAAAGAGATGTTAGCAGTGATAAAATGCTTGGAGTCATAGAGGCACTATCTAGAAGAGGCAAAAGTGAAATTTGAAATTTGGACAGAGCATAAGAATCTTTAGTATTTCATAAGTAGCTAAAAATTAAATTAATGACAAGCAAGATAGGCTCTATATCTGTCAAGGTTTGACTTTGCATTAAAACATGTGTGTCATAACTTGGCAAAACAGCCAAGTCATTATTTATTTTTCTTTTTTTTTCTTTTTTTTCTTTTATCTTGGACTTACTATACAAAAGAGAGTACAGGAAAATGTCACATCATAGCATCACAGTCACATGACAGGAAGTCACAGCATCACATCACATGATGTCACATGATGGGTCACTTAATAGGCATGGGAAAGTAGTGCACAGACCATATAGTAGTTGTATAAGTAGTGTAGAAAATCTAACAGAGACTCTATTGAGTTCTCTTTGTCAATTGCTGAACAAAGAGCAGTTGGCTTTATTCTGGCTTGGAGTTTAGCTTTCTTACAATGTGCCAGGAAAAAGTGTGGAGAAGGCAGATGGATTTATCTGTTCTTTATAAAAACAGAGACATCTCCATTGTTATGAACATCAAGTAGGACTACAGCTATTATCAGCCATGGTCTGATAATGAGTGGTTAGTAGACGAGATGATGGCAATACGAGATAAGATGTTGATGCAAGATGAAGACATCACAATGCAGTAATGCATTGAATGCCTGAGGACTCTAAGAGATAGTGGACTCATAGTATGAATGGGACTCTTTGGAGAAATCTCAGACTATTTCCTTCTCTATATTTGGACTTGTGCTAAATGGGACAACATCAGACTAACCTATTTATAGACTCTGACTCGACTCTGACTCACTTGTCACCCTGTTACTGATCTGTCACTTAACTAGTCACTCTTAGTTACAAGTAGAGTTACTACATTGTAACGGTTGTTACATTCCTAGTTAGGATAAATACAGACTAGAAAGAGAAGGGAACAGCAAGTTCTCTCTTTTTGTATTCCCTTTGTAAAATCCTACTCTGAGGAATCGGTACTCTCACTTGTCTTAGGACAACCTCAAGGGTGCTACTTAAAGTCTTATTGACATCTCTCCTCCAATATAACTTTACTGAAAACCTTAACCGGATCTTCTAGTGAGGAGCGTGAAGATATCAAGTGTTAGATATAAGCTTCAAGTTGAAACACATATTCAACTGTGAGGTTTAGAGTCTTAACATCCATAGTCCCCTAGACACCATATCTGGAATAAACACAACCCCAAGTTCTTTACAGAAACAAGAGACATAAAACAATAGACTTCACAAACTATTACAAATGGCCACTTACGGATTTGTAATAGGTAAATTTGGTATTCAAGAAGACTTGAAAAGCAAAGCTAGACAAGTGTAAGGGGACACTCTAGGAAGCGGCCTAGATCGTGAGTACAGCTCTTACCTAAGAGCTATTATAAGTATTCATGAAATGCTCTCCCATACTCTCCTTCCCTTCTCTTCTATGTCTGCCTTAGTGTGCCTGTCAATCTATAAATAGGACAGTGGTATTAATAGTTAGTGTTCATGTGACTAGTGTGCACAGACCATCAGTTTTAGTATATAAGACTGCTTGTGTAGTTAGATCTAGCTTCACTCGAATATCACCTTAGCTTCAACTTATGTATTGTGCCCTGGTCTCTGGTCGTGAGGTAGTCATGTATTTCAGAGTGATGGAAGTCATCAAGACAAAGGTCCTAAGGAGGAAAGTGAAAGGAGTCAGAGTAGACAAGGAGAGATTAGGACCAGATGACGTTAATTTACAGACTGAGGAATTACACTATAACTACTCAGTACTTATAGTAAGTGCGGAATAGGAGGAGAGTAGTCTACTACACTATCCTACTATTATTAATTTTAGGAGAATTATTAGGAGAAAGAAATTACATAATTATCATATTTCCAGAATATGACATTTATCAGCTAAGGAAATATACTGTAACTACTTAGTACTTATAGGAAGTCCAGAATAGGAGGAGAGTAGTCTACTGTGCTATCCTACTAATTATAATTTCAGGAGAATTATTAGGAGAAATAAATTACATAATTGTCAGATTTCCAGAATATGACAAGAAAACAAAAAGAAAAATAGAAAATAACTTAGCTGTTTTGCCAAGTCATGACACCACCTCCCTCTTAAGTTTCCTCGTCCTGAGGATTTTCTTTACAATTTATAGTATGGATCAGCTATATTACCCATTTTGTCATCTTTATCTGTCCAGTCTCTTATTCCCAAATTTCCTTGCTCAATTTCTTTTTTTTCTTCAATTGTTTCCAGTGTAGTTCTTCTTTTACCTAGTCGACTCTTCTTCTATTGACTTCCTTTCTATCTATTCCAATTTCTTTCTAACCTTTCCCAATATTCCTGGTCATATCTCTTATCTATCTATCCAAATAGTTTCTTTGCCATGAATCTTCCTGGCAGTTCTCTTTTTTTAAACGTTCCTTCTTCTCTTTTCTGTTTCCTTACATCCTCCATATCCTGTCTGTATTCTTTCTCAAATTCCTCAATTGCCTCCTTGGCATTTCCTAAATTTTCTCTTCCTTCCCAAGTGTCTGATTCCACCATAAATCCTTTTCACTGTACTAGGTATTTATCCTTTCCTCTAATCTTCTGCTTATTCAATATTCTTTCTACTTCCCACTCTTCTTCTCCTTTGATTCTTACTGGAGCTGGTTGCTCCTTTCTCTGCCCGTCTACTTACCCTACATAACATCATATTCTACTAACATTTACTACTGGATGAATTTTTACTATACTAGGTAGTTCTAATTTTACTGCATTCAACAACACTATCTTTTGTACTTTGTAAGGGCCTACAAACCTCCCTGTCAATTTCTCTGTTCTCTTTCCAACTATCTGATATTTCAGATCCTTAGTGCTGAGCATTACCAAGTCTCCTACTTTATATTCATCAACTTCTGATCTCCTCCTATTAGCATATTTCTTCATGTCTTCTTGCACCTTTTCCAGCACTGCTTTTGCCTTCTCTTGAATTTCTTTCATTTTCTCTACAAACTTTTCTGCTCCCACATATTTCCTCTTCTTTCTTCTCTCAAATCCCATTCTTGGATCCTGTTCATAATTTGCCTTGAAAGGTGATGTCTGAGTACTTGAGTGTGCCTTATTATTGTATGCAAACTCTGCTGTTTCCAACTATTCAGGCCATTGTTCCTGCCCATGATCAATAAACATCCTCAAGTATTGTTCTAACTCCTGATTCATCCTTTCTGTTTGTCCATCTGTTTGAGGGTGGAATGCCATTGACAATTTACTTTTGATCCCCAATATCTTGTTCAACTCCTGCATAATTCCTGCCACAAACTGAGGTCCCTAATCTGAAATGATACTTTCAGGTAACCTATGTAGTTTCCACACATTATCTCTAAACAACCATGCTAACCCTTCTGCCAAAGTCTTTTCTGTAGTAGGAATAAAATGTACCATTTTTGTTAACCTATTGACTACTACTAAAATTGAGTCATACTCCTGAGCTAAAGGCAACTTGATGATAAAGTCTACTGAAATATACATCTAAGGTTTTTCCGGTATTGAATTGGGCATTAACTTTCCTGCTGGTTGCTCTATGTGATTTTGATTTCACTAGCAGGCATCATATCCTTCCACATATCGCTTCATCTCTTTTGTCACTCCTGGCCACCAAAAGTTATGAGTGACCAACTCCACTGTCTTCCACTGCCCTCTGTGGCCTCCTACTAGCATATTGTGATGTAGCCTAATAATTTCCATTCTAAGCTTATCATCCTTAGGTACATAAACCTTCCTTTCCTTGTACATTATACTGTCAACTTCTCTTCACTCTTCATCTCTCAACATTTTTACTCCAGCTCGTTTTATCTCCTCCACTGCTTTGATAACTTCGTCATCTTTTACTTTTGACTGCCTCACTTTCTCCAATAGGTCTACTCCTTCAACCATGATTTCTACTATTTCTGCCCTCCTTACTTCCAGCTATTCTGGCTTTACCAACATCTCATTCTCGTTATCTCTCTCTACTCCTACTTTCCAATCTGGTCTTCTAATCAGACTATTTTTCTTTCCCATTTTACTCCCCAGAACATGCATCAAATCTAGATAGGTATAGTGCCCATCTCACTTGCCTTCAATTCAATTTCTGTATAAAGTATTCAAGATTTTTATGGTCTGTCTAGATCTCAAATTTAACTACTATTCCTTCTAGGAAGTGCCTCCATGCCTCTAAGCATCTGACTACTGCTAATATTTCCTTATCGTGTATCTTATAGTTTCTCTCTGTATTGCTTAATAATTTGGAAATAAAAGTTACTGGTCTCTACAACTCGTCAAAATACTTCATTGAGAGTACTTCTCCTGTAGCATAATTTGAGGCATCTGTCTCTACCCTAAACTCTTTGTCTAAGTCTGGGGGTGCTAATACAGGTCTTGTTTTGAAAATCCTTTTGAGCTCATCAAAGGCCTATTGCTGCTCCTGCTTCCACTACCAATTCATATCTTTTCTCATCAATATGTTCATTGGCCTGGCTACTTATGTAAATATAAGGGGATCATCCATTGGCAACCTCTAACCACACCTGATGTTAGTGAAGAGGGTGGACTTAAGAAGGAACAATAGATAGCCTAGGAGTTCCAATCAATATTGAGGTAAGATATTCTACCATACACCATTAGCTATATATACTAGACTAGCCAGTCCATACACCTGTCGCTAAGAAAACACAGATCAGGACACTAATAACTATGCTACCTAATAAGGCTATACAGTACTGATAGGGCAGACCCAAACTAGAGGGAAAGGGTTATGGGAATAGTGGGCTTCGGTGGATCATAGGGCAAGCTAGATAACAAGGTTTTCATCCAGGCCTCTGGCCTAGCTTGTGAAGTTTATGTTGAAGTCAGTCTGCTACGCTCCCTTCCTACAATGGTCTGTGAAGTAGCAGATAGTGTTGTTTGTCAGGTCGCTATGCTCTCTTCCTTCAACAGTCTGTGAGGTTAAAGTTTGTTTACTTTTTTTA
>Ga0153996_1000643_pt1 | contig 15411 bp, 13 predicted proteins | sample TSNC080MetaG_FD_104728 | JGI IMG/M metagenome (GOLD analysis project Ga0153996, IMG submission 104728) | Attine ant fungus gardens microbial communities from North Carolina, USA - TSNC080 MetaG | ecosystem: Host-associated > Fungi > Mycelium > Unclassified | place: USA: North Carolina, Lumber...
ATTGAAAAGTCCACGGAATTTCCAGCTCTTCGGGAAGTGCTTAGGGAAGAAAAAGAAATGTTGGAACAAGTGCTGGATTCCTATGATGATCCTAAAATCAACAAAGCAAAAGAGCACAAACATTATATTGAATATAGTCAAAAACTTAAAGAGGTGTTTGAAAAAGGCGGAGAAATACCTGTTTTTTATAAAGATATTAATAAGAGTCTTTACTTATCGCCTGCTTGCATTTCAAAAGAAGTTTATAAGAACAAAATATCGTCGCTGCTAAAAAACGGTAACTACAATCCATGCAATGACGAAAGCGATATTTGCCCTGCTTGTCATTTGTTTGGTTCTGTACGCAACACGCTTAATGTTCCGGGGCGCTTGCGTTTTAGCGATGCGCGAATTGACTATAATGGTAGCTTTGAGAATCTTTTTGAAGATTACCAAACCCTGAAAGAACTCTCATCTCCAAAACTTTCGAGCACAGAGTTTTATTTGCAGCACCCAAACTTTGATTATGCAGAAATTGCAGGAATAAAAAAAGTTTCCGAAAAATCGGTTAAACAAGAATTCAAATCCTTTGCCGCTTTGCAAAATTTACAATTGTTTGACGAAAATAATCCTGTGAAATCATCTGAAACGGTGTCAATCAATGTGGTTGATAAGAGCAATGAAAACAAAGACACCGATATGTGGAACTATGATTTTGCTTTTACCTGGCATGGCAATAAACAAAAAGTCATAAGCGGTTACAAACCACGGATTAAAGGTAGAAAATTTTACTGGCAGCACAAAAATCATTGCTTGAGTCATGCGACTATTTCGGAACAGTCCGTTAAGTCCGATAAAAACAGTACAGTAAGACTCTTAAAGCCTTGCGGCAAAGACAGTGATAAAAATAATCCCGCCTATTGCTTTCGTTTTACAATATATTTTGAAAATCTCTCGAAAGATGAGCTGAACAAGCTAATTGCTGTAGTTGAGCTTGATAAAAAGGGCTATCACTCTATTGGACATGGCAAACCCCTTGGTTTGGGGAGCGCTAGAATATCTGTTGATGAAGTGATGTTAAGGGAAATTTATATTAAAGATGACAAGATAATTAGAGATGGGGGAAAGATATTCAAACATAAAACTCAACCGCTTACAGAAGCTTTTGCACAAAATAAGCCCTGTGCGAAACAAGTGGAGGTTATAACAAGTCTGCATGATTTTGGAAGTGACATAGAGTATCCTGCACTCAAGAAGGGCGACATGATTTTTAAGTGGTTTAGTAATAATCGGGGTAAAAATAACAGTCCGAAAATCAAACAGTTTTTGCATAATATACAGACTGTTGATATGAATGATAAAACATTGGAAAATATCGTTGCATTAGATAGAATTAATGGCAGTAATAATAACACAAAAGTATGAGCAAGTCCACTGAAAGAGTATATCATCCATCATCACAGTAATTTATTTTCAAATAGTATTTACAAACAGGACTTTCGTATTGTATATTTAACATATGATGACGTTATTTCTTGGAAAAGTTAGTTCTTACTTGATATGAAAGAGCCTTTGATTTTTTTTGGTGCGGATATGAAGTGAACATAAAAAGTCCGGGAGATTCGCACCCAAAAAAATGAATAAATTTGTACGAAATGGGATGGATTTAGGAAAAAGTTTTATTGAATATAATGGAATTAGTTATTATGCTTGAAAATAGAATGTGAAGTGGATGTGAATTGTTTGGTTTTGCTGTCACCTTCTGTGAGGAAGGTGTGGATTGAAATGCAGTAAAAACACTACTACAGCTACACGATCCGGGTCACCTTCTGTGAGGAAGGTGTGGATTGAAATTCAAGTATCCGCTGATTATCTTCTCGGAAGAGAGTCACCTTCTGTGAGGAAGGTGTGGATTGAAATGATGCTAATGGTGGCGAGTTCCGTTGTGGTTCAGGTCACCTTCTGTGAGGAAGGTGTGGATTGAAATTAATCAACGATAAACTACCAGGGCCAGCAACAACCGTCATCTTCTGTGAGGAAGGGGCGTGTTTATTCGGCCAGGAATACACTGCAGTTTTTTGCCATTCCAATTGGCTATCTGGCAGGCGGAATTTTGGTGGATTATGTATTTGTGCCGTTTATGAAAATACAGTCGCCAGACAGCATTTAGGGTGTGCTGTTTGGCACCGGTAAAGGTTCGGGAGCAGCGATGTTCTTTATGGTACTTGGATTTGCCGGTGTGTTCGTCTGCCTGATTTTTCGGCGTGATTCTCATATATGGGAGCTGGAGCGTAACCAACCAATAAGAGTAAGTGTAAATGTATATAACGGTCAAAGTGAACCATCTACACGGCGAAATAGAACCACCTCTCCGCTGTAGGTGAGCCACCGTTCCGGTGGCATGAGCCAGCTTAATTTTGCTTGACTACGAATCTACTTATCTGGGTTGGTTTTATCAAGGCTTGCTGCGCTAGCAGTGCTTGCACCCTTGACAAAACCAATCCAGATAAGTACTCTACGGCAAGTAAAATCGGCACTAATTCGGATGGCTCAACCATCCGGCAAAGTGGCTCTAAATGACCGTGCACTTGGTTCTAAGTGGCCGGTGTATACATAAATAACGGTAGAAGAGTAAATATAAGATTTTGATTCTGGAAAGCATGAATAAGGTATCAATGAAAATGGCTAAGGTTTCCGAACCGGCGGCTGGCAAACAATCTATGGAACAAAGAAAAGCGAAGAAGAGTAAATTCATCGGTGTAACCCTGGAGGAAGCAGATGAGGAATTATTTGAAAGGCTTAGGCTCCTTCGAACGGAAATTGCCCAGGAAGAAAAGCTTCCGCCTTATATTGTGTTTACAGATAAGACATTGGTTCATAGGTGTCTTCTCCCATATACAAAGTAAAAAGTAGCCAGACAGTGCCTGCAGGCGAAGCTGATCCGAGAACCCACCCAGCAGGAAATTGCGAAGGAAGCAGCACTGACAGTAGAAGAGATAGTTTTGGCCATGAAAGCCGACACTACGGTGGAATCTGAATCTCTGTACAGTTCCGTTTATCAGGATGACGGCAAAATTCGTCAATATATGATTGATATGTTTGCTTGCGCAGACTTCCATCACAAACAGCACGCTGAACTTTAAGGCACTTGTATATGTAGTTCGGGGTAAAAGGCTCTGTTTTTAGCACCATTCTATAAATCATTTCTTTTATTTGTCCAAAATTCCATTCAACGAATCACTTTTCACAGAGGACTCCCTGATGATAAGTTCTGTATTCAATAAAACATGCTGCTGGGCTTTTTGCGGGGAGGTGATATGTACGTGGAGCATTTCTCCGGCAGTATAGCCTAATTGAAAACGCGGCTGACTGATTGTAGTAATGGCGGGATCTGAAATGATAGAGATGTTGATGTTATCAAAACCAACAACAACTAAATCATCCGGAATCTTAATATGGTGTAATTTTGCTGCCTTGATTGTAGCAGCAGCGATTAAATCTGAAGATGCAAAGATAGCATCGGGAGGAGTACTGGAGGTCAACATCTGGCATACGGATGCAAAAGCCATGTCGTAATTGATTTCAGGAAGATTAATGGACCAATTTTCAACAACAGGAAGATTAAATTGCTGTAAAAATGCTTCATATCCATGCTGTCTTTCTCTGGCATATTTAAATCTTAGAGAACCATTTACAAAAGCAATCCTGGTTTTTCCCTGGGAATAGATATGTTTCATAACATTATAGGCAGATTGAAAATCATCAATACTGACATAAGAATAATCCTCGGAATTATACTCACAGCACTGGACAATTGGAGTAAGAGCTCCAATTTGAGAATAGTATTGGGAAGATAAAGGAGAGCATAAAACAACACCAAAAGATTTAATGGACTTTACAAGAGAAATAAATTTCTCAATCGCATCGCTGTTTCCCAGATTATCCTGATGTATCAAGGTTCTGTAGGAATGATTGCTGGCAGAAGCGATAATTCCATTAATGACTTCACTGTAAAAAGGATTGGATATTTCTGGAACATTGATTAATACCAGTTTTTTTTCTTCTTTTTTCTTAATACTACGAGGCATGTAATTCATCTGTTCCATAGTATCAAGAATCAATTTGGCAGTTTCTGGATTAACAAGTTCGGGATGATTCAACACTCTGGAGACGGTTGCGTTAGATGTCCCGGTTTTTTGTGCAATCTCTGAGATTGATGGTTTGGAAGAATTCATAGACTACCCCCTCGTATAATAAGTTTGAGCAGGTTCGGAAACTCCGAACACCGCATATTTAATAACTTTTCATTGATTTTTTCGAAATCCCTTGACATTTCCTAAAAAATTTGCGGCGAAGCCGTTATGAAAAATACATTTTTCAGGAGGTTTCACTTATGCGCTTATTTCCTGGATGTCAAAAATCTCTTGACATATCTCTAGAATGCTTCGAAGATGGTTATAATCTAAGTATATCGCAAAAAAAAAACTTAGCAAGAAAAAAATGAAAAAAAAGAAAAATAAATATATTTCATGAAAAATGAAAAGAAACAAATGAAATATATACAAGTCAAAAACATAGAAACTGTAAAGAATGACGAAAATAATAAAACAAATAAGATAAATATTGACAATATGTCGAAAACAAGTATTCTGAGTTCATCAACAAAATATGAAACTTTCAAAACTGCACAATGAAATTTCGAGAAAAATGGAGGAGATTAAATGAAAAAGAAGTTGTTAAGTATTGTATTAAGCACAGCAATGTTTATAAGCATGTTAGCAGGATGTGGAAACGAGACTACAAAAAAAGAAAATGCAGCAGAGGTTACACCAACTAATGAAATAACAGAAACACAGGCAACTGACGGAGAAAAGAAAACATTAAAAATTGGAATGGCGTGGGCTATCTTAGATGATGGTCAGACATCGTTGACAAACGGAATTAAGGCATGCTTTGAAAATGCATTTCCGGATTACACAATTGATGCAAATTTAACAAATGCAGATGGAGATATCTCCAAATTGATTGATGATGTGGAAAGCCAGATTGTCATGAATCCGGATGTCATTTTTATCATGAACTCAGTTGGTGGCGAGGGAATTGTTCCTGCAATCAATGCGCAAATTATATGAACGATATTTATGATGAAACAATGGATTATAAGGTTGCGTGTATTTCCGGTGATGCTCAAACCAGCACAGGCCCAGAAAGGCTTAAAGGCTTTATTGAGAACTTTGTGGACATACATGATAATGCAGAAGTGGTTGTTACAGGTGACGGTAACTTTAATACGAATGATTCTCAGATTCTTACAGAGGACTGGCTCATTTCCAATCCGGAAATTAATGTCATTGTCTGTGTAAATGATGATGAAGCACAGGGTGCGATCAATGCATGTAAGGAGGCAGGAAGAGGGGATGTCATTATTCTTGGTATTGATGGAAGTGATCTAGGCAAAGCAAATGTTGAGTCAGGTGATCAGGCAGCTACTGTGGGAATCAATTTTGCCGGTGTAGCAATGGCATGTGCTCAGGCAATGGTAGATGCTGGAATGGGTAACATTACCGGTGAGAAAAATGATGTTAAATTAACAACAGAAAATTTGGAATTAATCGTAAAAGAATAATTGAAAAAGCGTAAGCAAGATACAACAGGATAGGGAAACTGTACAGATTCTGCAGTTTCCCGTTCCTTGAAAAGGAGAGGAATGAAAAAGAAGACAGTTTTAGAGGTTCATAATCTTTCCAAAAGCTTTTTAGGCGTAAAAGCATTAAATCAAGTCGAACTTGAAGTTTTACCGGGGGAAGTGCATGCTGTAATAGGTGAAAATGGTGCCGGTAAATCCACTCTGATGAACATTATACTTGGTGATCTGCCAATGGACGAGGGAGAGCTTATTTTTAAAGGTGAAAAAGTAAATTTCAAATCTCCGGCAGATGCAATTGCAGCAGGTATCTCCATGATTCATCAGGAAATTACGTTGGTACCTACACTTACAGTAGCAGAAAATATATGGCTGCATCGTGAAAATCAGTTTATGAGCGGATTTATGATCAGTGACAAAAAGAGAAATCAGGAAACAAGGAAGCTGCTCCATGACAAACTGAAAATTGATTTGCATCCAGACGAACTGGTAAGCACACTGACCGTTGCACAATGTCAGCTGGTAGAGCTGGCAAGAGCTGTTTCCTGTAATTCGGATGTGATTATTATGGACGAACCCACCTCATCACTTGCGGACAAAGAGGTGGATATTCTTTTTAACATCATCAAAAAGTTAAGAGATAAAAACGTTGCAATCCTGTTTATAACACATAAAATTGAAGAATTACTGTCCATTTCTGACAGAGTATCGGTGTACAGAGATGGTAACTACATTGGAACAAGAGACTGTAAAGACACCTCTCATGCAGAATTAATCAATATGATTATTGGGCGTGAATTAACAGATCAGTATCCAAAGATTGAATATAATATTAGAGATACCATTTTAGAAATTAAGAATCTGAATGGAAAGACCTATAAAAATGTCAGCTTCAAGGTAAAAAAAGGAGAGATCGTTGGATTTTCAGGTCTGGTGGGTGCCGGAAGAAGTGAAATCATGAGAGGCATCTTTGGCATTGATAAGATAGAATCCGGTGAAATTGAAGTAGAGGGAAAAGCTGTACAAGTACATTCTCCGCAGGATGCTGTAGCACTGGGAATGGCTATGGTTACGGAAGACAGAAGAGATTTTGGAATTATCAAAACAGCCTCCGTAAAGGATAATATGTCTATTGCGGCATTAAGGAATTTTTGTTCTAAAAGCGGTTTTGTAAAAAAGGGTGAGGAAAAAAAGGCTGTTGATGAAATGATAGATGAAATATCTGTCAAGGTAGCAAATGCCAATATGTTGATTACTTCTCTTTCAGGCGGAAATCAGCAGAAAGCAATCATCGGCAGATGGTTAATGACTTCTCCCAAGCTGCTAATACTGGATGAGCCCACAAGAGGCATTGATGTTGGCGCAAAGAGTGAGATTTATTCAATTATAGGAGAGCTGGCAAAGCAGGGTATGGCCATTATCGTAGTGTCATCAGAGATGTCGGAGATACTAGGCATCTGTAACCGTATTTATGTAGTGCGAAACGGTGAAATCGTTTTTGAATGTAAGAAAGAAGAGGCTAATCAAACATTGCTTGGAACACACGCATTAGGTTAGGAGGAAGTACAAATGACACGCACAAAAAGAAAACTTGACAGCGAAAATGTTTTAAAGCTCTTGATGGACAACAAAGCAATCATAATTTTATTAATACTGGTTGCGGTTGTAAGCAGTCTCACGGGTGATTTTTTCACCAGTAGAAACCTGACAAATATTATGAGGCAAATTTGCACCAGTTGTACACTGGCACTTGGTTTTACCTTAGTGCTGTCAGCAGGAATGATTGACCTGTCGGTTGGTTATATGCTGGGTATGATTGGAATTGTGACTGCAATGATGTCAGTCAATGGAGTAAATGGCGTTATTGTTGTGATTACAGCATTGGTATTAGGTGGCTTTTGCGGTTTTATCAATGCCTTTGTCACTTCCCTGTTTGATTTGGCTCCGTTTATCGTAACTCTGGCTATGGGAATGGTTTATCAGGGAATTAACCTGCTGTTATGTAATTCAAAAAGTATCTCAGGATTACCAAAATGGTATGTGTTCTTTGGTACTGGTAAAATCCTGGGCATTCCATTTCCTGTAATCGTAATGGTAACAGTTGTGATTATTATGATGATTGTTGTCGGAAAAACAAAGTTTGGGAGATATGCCCTTGCCTGCGGAGGAAATGTAAAAGCGGCAAGAGTATGCGGAATCCCAACACAGAAAATCATGTATACCGTATATATCATTACAGGGGTATGTGTCGGATTGGCAGCATTGCTCCTTACGGGAAGAACAGCTTCTGCGCAGACAGGAGCCGGTGCAGGCATGGAAATGGATGCGGTTGCGGCAGTCGTCATTGGCGGAACACCTATGGGCGGAGGTAAGGCAAATGTATTCGGTACACTGATTGGATGTCTTCTGATTCAGGTGATTTCGAATTCATTGAATCTTTTGGGTGTAGATTCAAACTGGCAGAAAATTGCAAAAGGACTTGTCATCATTGCGGCAATTATTCTTGACAAACAGGGAGAAAAATTACTGAACAAAATTCGTGTACACAAGGTACAATAGAAAGGATAAGGCAGGAAGATGAGTCTTGTAAAAAATTTATTTCACGTATCCCTACAGGAAAATCATTACGAGGAAGCATTGGATTTTTACTGTAATAAATTAGGATTTGAGCAGATGTTTGAATTAAATGTGGGCCAGTTTAAGGATATGCTTCGGTTAGGGGAGCAGACGGAAGAGGATTCCATGCAGTGGCTGACCTATCTTAGAATTGCTCCGGAGGAATATCTGGAACTGTTTAATGGTGTAATCAATCCGCCTGAATTTAAGAAAGAAAAGATTTTACAGCATGATGATACAGTATTTGAATCCTATACTCTGGGATGTGACAATCTGGAAAACGTAAAAAAGCGGCTGGAAGAAAAAGGTGTACAGGTCATAGAGAACTGTATCAAGGATCCTTGCGGCTGTAAAATAAGAATGATTGAAAGATTGGGACATCCATCAGAGAAAGAAAGATTATTTCATTCACTTGCAGGAATCTCCCTATATGCAAATAATCCGGAAAAAATGGAAAAGCACTTACAGGCGATGTCCTTCGTTACAGAAGAAAAGTCCCAAGACAGAATCCGTCTGACGGTGGGAGAATGCGGTCAATTTCTGGAGCTGATCAAAGCACCCTGCCCTGTAAAGGTCTATGATGATGATCTTCTGGGTCACTTTGCATTACAGATTTACAGTATAAAGGAAACTGTAAAGGCTTGGGGCAAAAACGGAGTGTACTGTTGTCCGCAGCCGTTTAAGCGAGAGGTACAGGTTCCGGCAGATGATACGGCAAATGGAAATTTGGGGCTGGATGGCTGTGAAATCATCTGGATGATTTGCCCCGAGGGTAACAAGGTAGAGGTTATGGTACAACCGGGAGATACCACACAGCAGCAGTGGGAAAGAGAGAACAGATACTAACAGATAAGGAGACACACAATGAAAGAACTAAAAGTGGCAGTAATCGGAGCCGGCTTTATTGGTGCTGTTCATGTAGAGACCATCAGACGTTTGGGAAATGTGAAGGTAATAGCACTATGTGATGCATTTGGTGCAAAGGAGAAGGCAGGGCAGTTTCACATTGAGAAGGCTTATACGGACTATAAGCAGATGATGGATGAGCTTGTATTGGATGCTGTTCATATCTGTACTCCCAATCATACTCATTATGATATTGTAAAATATGCCATTGAAAAAGGCATCCATGTTATCTGTGAAAAACCTTTTACAACGACGGTGGAGCAGGCACAGGAGCTGGTTGCACTGGCAAAAGAAAAAAAGGTTGTGGGAGCTGTTAATTTCCATAACAGATTTTATGCCATTCCGAATGAAATGCGTCAGATTCTAAAAAATAAAGAAGCCGGAGAAATTTTTTCAGTAACTGGAGGATATGTACAAGACTGGCTTTTATTTGAAACAGATTATAGTTGGAGATTGGAAAAGGGTCAGGTAGGAGAAACAAGAGCCATTGCGGATATCGGCTCTCATTGGATGGACCTTGTGGAATTTGTTACGGGCGAAAGAATCACAAGGGTCTGTGCAAAATTTAAAACAGTACATCCTTTTAGAAAGAAACCACTTCAAAAAGTGGAGACCTTTCAGACAAGCTATGATATGGAATATGAGGATATTACAATTGACACAGAGGATGAAGCTGTTATGATGTTTGAACTGGAAAATGGGGCTATTGGAAGCGGCATAGTATCCATGGTTTATTCCGGTAAAAAGAATACGACGCTGTTAAATATTGCATGCAGTAAAAAGGCTTTGGAATGGTCAACAGAGAATCCCAATGATTTATGGATTGGTTACAGAGATCAGGCAAACCAGTGTTTGACAAAGGATACGGATCTGTTACATCCGCAGGCAGCAGCGTTATGCTCCTATCCGTCGGGACATGTGGAAGGCTTTGCCGATGCATTTAAACAAGTATTCAAGCAGTTTTATGAAAGCTTTGACGGCGGTAAAAAAGGTGAGTTTGCAAGATTGGAAGACGGGCTTCGGAAAATGCTTCTTTGTGACGCAGTACATAAAAGTGCAAGGAGCAGCTCCTGGGTAGAAGTGAGAGGTATGGAAGGATGAAACTAGGATTATTAACATCAATCTTACAGGATGAGACCTTTGAAGAGGCAGTCGACTTTGCTTCCGCTAACGGAATTCAGTGTCTGGAGGTGGCATGCTGGCCCAAGGGCAAGGCAGAGAGACGCTATGCAGGAGTCAGTCATATCAATATTGATACGCTGAATGAGCTGAGAATCAGGGAAATCAAAGAGTATTGCAGAGAAAAAAACGTAGAAATATCCGCTCTTGCCTATTATCCCAATCCTCTGGATAAAGATTTGGCAAAAAGAGAAGAAGCGGTAACCCATCTTAAAAAGCTGATTTTTGCTTCCGCAAAGCTGGGAGTCCATATGGTAACAACATTTATCGGACGTATGCAGGATGCTACCGTGGAAATGAACCTGGAAGAAATGAAAAAGGTATGGCCGGGCATTCTTGCATTGGCGGAAGAAAACAATGTAAAAATTGCTATTGAGAACTGTCCAATGCTCTTTGGTGAACAACAGTGGCCCGGAGGACAGAATCTTTTTACAAGTCCGGTAAATTGGAAAAAAATATTTGAAATCCTGCCAAGTAAGAATCTGGGAATTAATTTTGACCCGTCCCATTTTGTATGGCAGATGATGGATTATATTCAGCCAATCTATGAGTACAAGGATAAACTGTTTCATGTTCATATTAAGGATATTAAGCTCTATCCGGAAAAACTAAAGAAAGTAGGTACCATGGCATATCCGCTGGATTATATGGCACCCAAGCTGCCGGGTCTTGGAGATGTCAACTGGGGAAGCTATATCAGTGCCTTAAGGGATATCGGCTATGATGGCTACATATGCCTGGAGATTGAGGATAAATCCTTTGAGAAGAGTAAAGAAGATACTTTGAAATCCATTCTTTTGTCCAAACACTATATTGAGAATTATATGATTGCATAAACCTGACACCTATCAGGGAGAACCCCCTTATCCGGTTGAGATATAGATTATTATTGATGAGCATAGTCCAATGGGCTATAACTACATCATACAATAGGAGGAAAAAATTATGTTTATGACACAATTTGCACAATGGGATAAATATATGATATGTGATGTACCGATTAGAAATGTGTTTGTTACCGGGATTGTGTATGCTTATGAATTTCAGCTTCATTATCCGACCTATAGAGGCACCTATTTGAGCTGTATTGAAGCGCTTTCTTTTGAAGTTGACGGGGAGCGCGTACTGGATTCGGATGTAGAATTTCATTTAAATAACAAACAGTTCCTTTTATCCCAGCTTGCACATTTATCAGCGGAATACTGGCATATTAAAAAAAATGCTGTAATTCGTGTAGTAAATTATAAAGGACTTGAAAAAGGAAGTAAGCATACGGTAAAAGCATATATGCAGCATAGAATTCCATATACCGGCTATGAAGGTGATTATGGTGTTGAAATTTCCGAATGTACCAAAGAATTGGTTGTAGAATAAGGATTGGAGGAAAAAATATGAGCAAAGATATTAAAATCGGCGTAACTATTTATAGCTTTTCCTATTTTTATAATTTAAACTTAATGGATCTTGAGGATCTGCTTAGAATCTCACATGATATGGGCTACGAGGGCATTGAAATTGTCGCTGCCCAGATGGCGCCGGAATATCCCAATGTAAGTGATGAATGGATTGCATATTTCAGAGAATTACTGGATAAATATCAGCTCAAGCTTGTTTGTTGGAGTGCCTATATTGATATGGGATTATATCCTGACAGGGATCTGACAGATGAAGAAATCTGTGAACATACAAGAAGAGATATGATTATTGCAAAAAAGGCAGGAGCAGATCTTGTAAGGACACAGCATGCAATTAAGCCCAAGAATTTAAAGGCCATGCTCCCCTTCTGTAAGCAGCTTGATCTGAAATTATGTATCGAAATGCACGCACCTCATCATCCTGATGTACCGGTATGGAAAGAATTTCTGGAAATCATGGCAGATCCGGAAAGTGAAGGTTATTTAGGAGTCGTACCTGATTTTTCTATTTTTCAGTTTGCACCACATAAACAGATGATTGAAAACTATTTAAGAGATGGATTTAGAGAAGACAAGCTTAATAATGTGATTCAATACAATCTGAAACATATGACAGCAGAGGAAATGATTGCAACAGATGATTATACAGATTATGAGAAGACTGTAATTGAAGATATTGCAGGGCATTATCAGTCTCCTGCCAAGCTGGAGGATTTAAATAAACTCATTCCATATGCTCCTTATATACATGGAAAATTCCATTATCTGGATGAGGATTGCCATAATCCATGCATTCCATACGAAAAGATTATTCCAATGGTAAAAGAGCTGGGTTTTAAAGGATATATTGCCAGTGAGTATGAAGGATGGGATGAAGCAGCAATTGTGCAGCTGCAAAGATATGTTACATTACTAAACATACTGTTACAGGAATAGCACTGTTACAAGCAGTTTGTCAAGTACAGAAAGCAGCACAGAAAAGGAGCATAAATGAAAAGTGTTGAACAAATCTGGAGGAAAGCTGTAGATATTTATGATCCGGCGGGAAATTACAATGGTTTTCATCCCTCGGTTACAGTACTTCCTGCAGGATATTGTCATAGAGAGGGCTATAAGGTTTTAGAATGTCCCATTGTCTGGGAAAGAGATCAGGCGGTATTACTACGGGATAATACTACAATCTATACAGATATTTTCCGTCCGGAAAAGAAAGAAAAAGTGCCGGGAATTATCTCCTGGAGCCCTTATGGAAAATCAAACATTGATCAACCCTGGGCATACGATTCTCCAGAGTTGTCTCATTTGCAGAAAGAAGAGGGCGTAGATCCGGCCCTCTGGTGCAAAAATGGATATGCAGTAGCACATCCTGATTCCAGAGGCTCGTATATGTCGGAAGGAAATGTATTTCATTGGGGACATCCGGAAGGAAGCGATATATATGATTATGTTGAATGGCTGGCAGCACAGGAGTGGTGTAATGGAAAGGTAGGAATGGCGGGGAATTCCTATTTATCAATCGTACAGTGGTTTGCAGCAGCAGAGAGACCGCCCCACTTAACAGCAATTGCACCCTGGGAAGGACAGACAGATGCCTACCGGGAAGTAATTCTTCAGGGGGGCATTGCAGATGTTACTTTTCCAAGACAGGCAGTCAGTGTCATGCATGGAAAGAATTACATTGACGATATGCCTGCTATGGCAGAAAAGTATCCCCTTATGAATGAGTACTGGGCTGACAAACGGGCAGAGCTTGATAAAATACAGGTTCCTGCCTATATAGTGGCAAGCTATACCAATCCGATTCATACACCCGGAACCTTTCGTGGCTATAGAGAGATTGCATCAAAGGAAAAATGGCTGAGAGTTCATAACAGCACAGAATGGGTGGATTTCTATACACCTGCTTATCAGGAGGAGCTTATGAAATTCTTTGACCATTATCTGAAGCAGATGAACAATGACTGGGAAAAAACTCCAAAAGTCAGATATTCGGTGTTAAATCCGGGTCATAGAGATGAAGCAAATATTGAAGACACACAATTTCCTCCAACAGGAACAGAATATGTGAAGTTATATCTGGATGGAGAAAATCATTCCCTTACAAAAGAAATTCCCAGACAGACACAGACAGAATATGATGGAAAACAGGAAACAGCTTGTGCAGAATATCGTATAACCTTTGAAAAAGAAACTACAATTATTGGTTATCCAAGTGTGAAGCTCTTTGTAGAAGGAAAAAACTGTAAAGACATGGATTTATTTGTTGATTTTGGTAAAGAACGGAAAAATGGAGAGCGTATTCCATGGGATTGTACACCACATAATAGATATTTTAATCCATTCGACGGATTTGAAGGAAGACTGAGAGTATCCTTAAGAGAGCTGGATAAAAATCTGTCGACAGATATCATACCAGTGCACAAATTTTGCGAACCGAAGTATTTAATGTATGGAGAAATAACAGAAGTTTCCATTTCTATACGTCCAACCGGAATAAAATTTGAGGCTGGAGAAACCCTGGTATTCAGAATTGGTAATGAGAGTATTACTATACTAAAACAAAATCGCAGAATTGGATTACAGAATAATGCGGGCAGACATGTCATTCATTGCGGAGGAGATGTGGCATCTTATTTACAGATTCCAGTAGTACAGTATTAAAGCAAAGGAGATTTGAATGAAATATTCCGTATGTATAGATGCAGTATTTATGAATAAAGGTTCCTTTACAGACGCTATGAAAAAGGTAAAGGATGTCGGATATGAGGCCATTGAATTCTGGTCATGGTGGGATAAGGATATTGATGCAATTGAACGCAGACAACAGGAGTTAGGATTAGAGGTTGCTGCATTTTGCACTAAATTTGTTAATTCAGGAGATATCAGTCAGAGACAGGAATATTTAGAGGGGTTAATGGAAAGTATTGAAGTTGCCAAAAGGCTTCATTGTACAACCCTGATTGCTCAGGCCGGATGGGAGTATGATAGTTTTTGCAAAGAGATTACAAGAAAGAAACATAGAGAGAATTTTATAAATACCATGAAAAGTGCTGCCCTCATCATGGAAAAAGAGGATATGACACTGGTAATAGAGCCTTTAAATATACTGGTGAATCATCCGGGATATCACCTTTCTACCTCGGAGGATGGCTTTGATGTAATTGACCGGATTGGAAGTGGAAATGTAAAAATTTTGTTTGATGTTTATCATCAGCAAATCACAGAAGGAAACCTGCTTATGAATATTACTGAAAATATCGGTAAAATCGGACATTTTCATGTAGCGGGCAATCCTGGACGAAATGAGATTACCAAGGGTGAGATTCACTACCGGAATATTTTTAAAGCACTTAATGAGTTACAATATAATGCTTATATCGGACTGGAATATATGACAAAGAATGATCCTGTTTTAGGGCTGATGGAAGCGAAAGAAAAAGTTTTTATTTAATATATAATCCAAAATTGTTTTGTGAAAGGAGATTACATATGGGTTCCGAATTTAGAAAAAACGTTATAACATTGATACCAAGAACAAGCAGACCTGCAAAAAAATTTGGAGAGTTATCCTTTAAAGATATCAAGAATCTGACTACTGATTTAACACCTGAGGAGAAAAAATCCGTTTATTCGGATCTTTACTATCAGGAAAGCTGTCTTACAGAGGAACAA
>Ga0153996_1000644_pt1 | contig 15393 bp, 15 predicted proteins | sample TSNC080MetaG_FD_104728 | JGI IMG/M metagenome (GOLD analysis project Ga0153996, IMG submission 104728) | Attine ant fungus gardens microbial communities from North Carolina, USA - TSNC080 MetaG | ecosystem: Host-associated > Fungi > Mycelium > Unclassified | place: USA: North Carolina, Lumber...
GAAAAATTATGCGTTAGCAAACGCATAAAAGATATACAACGCCGTGAGTTACACGGTGTCAACCTGTGGAGAGTTCTTGCGTTGGCTACTCTGCGAAGCAGGAATTGAACGTCAGATTTGTTTGGATATGAGCAGATTTGAGTAAGTTTCAAATAACGGTTACGGTAACTGATTATTTGCAGGAGCTGAAGGGGCATGTGGGAAGGATACAGGCATTGACTGATAGTATACTATAAATTTGTTGATGCAATCAGAAATAAAAATATTCAAATGCAGTTCGTAAATAATAAAAGTAATATTGCACTTTTTGAAGAACAGGTAAAGTAGCAAGTGATTAATTAATAAAAAAAGGAGAATAGAAAGTGATTTTAAACACTATTTATTCTCCTTATCTGATCAGATTAGTAAAGGAGATGGAAAAACTCATGCCATCCGATGTCGGAAGAAACGAATACTCTAGGTTGCTCAGAGTTAAAAGGCAATGAACAATATATAAGCCCAGGCCATTTGATGACATGGTTTCATCGTTTTTGGTACCATAAAATGGTTTAAATACCTGTTCTAATGTATCTTTGGATATAGGAATACAGGTATTTTCTATTGATAAAACACCATTGTAAAAACTAATTGTTATGTTTCCGTTTTTGGGCGTATATTTTACAGCATTTGAGATTATATTTGACAGAATTTTTGTAATCATTTCTCGATGTACTACCAAATATAAGTTATTGGGAACTTCAAAAGTATATCCTATTTTTTTTGAAGTTATAAACACTTCATATTCGGCTATTGTGTTTTGTAAAATAGCAGTGATATTACATTCTTGGGGTTGTTCCAGTTCATCTTTCCGGGACAGATCAAGTGATTCCTTTGCCAGCTGACTTGCATCGCTAAGTATTTCTTTGATTTTATAAAGATATTTATCGGGTGAATCACAATAGGGTGGTATTTTATATAATATACCTTCTATTAAGGCAGTGGCAGCAGTTAAAGGGGTTTTGATTGAATGTGATGTGGCTTGTAGAAATTCAATTCTGGAGTTTTCTACGGAAGCTATAATCTGAATTTTTTGTTCTAGTCTGTCAATCATGTCTTTTAATGTGATATATAGGAAATTTATATCTTCTCCAAGTTTACCATATTCGTCATTGGTATGAATTTCAATTTGGACATCATCCAGATCTGTCATTTTAGTAGCCGCTCTTCTCATGGATTTGATAGGAGCAGTTGCAATTTTTCCTAATAAAAAGGCAAATATAAAGGAAGATAATACGCAAAGTATTATCGCAATCGGATAAACTTGTTTAATAACTTGTTTAGCATCGGTGATGGAATCCAGTGAAATAGTCACCGTCATAGTCAGACTTTTGTGCTCAAGATACTTATATTTTAGCTGAATATGTCCTAGACTATTATCATTCCTATCTACTGTTATCTGGTTATCTGAAATACTGGAACCATTCTCAGGTGCACCATATGATATATATAAATTGCTGCGGTCTATTTGAAAAAAAATATATCCGCTTTGATCATCCTGAATAATTAAATCAACATTATTAATTTTAGCAAATTCATTTAGATAATACTCATCATTGCCGGCATTATTGATAGTAGAAAAAAGAGATTCTACCTTCGTATTCATTTGATTTTTTATATGCGCTGTATAATATGTCGGCATAAATTGATAAAGAATAAAATAAGCAAGAAATAGTATTATTGCATGTGTCAACATTGATAAAATAAATACTCTACCGAAAACGGTTATTTTTTTCATATCATCACCTGTCATCTGGCTGGTTCAGTCTATATCCTACCCCTTTTACTGTAACAATTAAATCTTTACACGACTTTCGCCTAATATTTTTAATATGTGTGTCAACTGTGCGATCAATAAAGTCGTTATCATACCCCCATATTTTATTAAGTAGACTTTGTCGGGAAAGAACAGTATACCGGACATCGTACAACGTCTTTACAATATCCATTTCCTTCTTTGTTAAGGATATTTCATTATTGTCTTTTGTAACAGTATATTTTTCAAAATCGAACAAATATCCCATAATATTTACTGGTTTGTTTGATGTATTATAGACCCTATGTATTAATGCATCTATTCTTTTAGTCATTACGGCCGGTGAGAAAGGCTTTGTAACGTATTCATCTGCCTTATATGAGAAACTTGTCATTTGGGAATATTCATCTGTTACAGCTGTCAGCATAATAATTGGTATTTCACTGAATTCTCGCAAGTGCTTCAATAATTCTATTCCATTTGTATCCGGAAGCATAATATCTAATACTGCAAGATGTATAGTCGACATATCAAGAAATTCAAGAGCCTGCTTACCAGTAAATGCCGATATAACTTCATATCCACCGTGCTTTAAAAAATTAGAAAGCACCTCATTTGTATACTTATCATCTTCAACAACTAGAATCTTCAATTTTCTCCTCTCCTCTCCTCTCCTCTCTTATTTTAGTTTTTACAAAATAAATTATAACATAAATTGATATAATTTCTACAAAGTTCATATAAAAAACACATTAAAAACATATTTGATCATTATAACTACAATTTTAAATGCTATAGTATGTAATCAGTGAGAAGTAAATTAGGGAGAAGTTAATTATGAGTATATTTCGTAGATCCTTTTTGTACATATGCAGAAAGAAAATAAGATCGCTTATATTATTATTTATGATTACAGTTTTAATAACAATGATGTTGAGCAGCATGGCAATATTAACTGCTTCATCAGAAGCATCACTTGAGCTTAGGCAAGCAGTTGGTGGGGCAATTAAAATAGACCTAGATCAGAGTAATAGCAGGAATTGGAATTGTACTCCAGCAAATGGGGGGTATTATAAAGAATACACAGGCAAGGTGTTAACTGATGAGGTAATTGAGTCTGCTTTAGATATTGAGGGGGTCACTGGATATAATGGTCTTTCTGATACATCAGTAGAAGCGGTTGATTATCAATTTGTATCCGGCAATATTGGATGGAACGATTCTGTAACATTGCCAGCAACTAATTTTTCAGAGAACTATAATTTTTTCAGTAGGGGTAGTTTTGAGTTGATTGAGGGACGACACTTTACTGATGAAGATAAAAACGTGTGTATTATAAGTAATACTTTGGCTGATCTTAATAATTTAAAAGTAGGAGACAAGATTCATATGCGGCGTACATATGGAGTCTATGACAATGGCAATGAAGAACGTGCGTCGGTCGCAGTAACAATAACTGGTATTTATAAGATTCATACTGAAAGTAAAGTTTCATTTGAAACAGCATCAACTCTCTTAGATAATAGGATTATTATTGATAGTAAAACACTTTGCGATTTGGAAGAAAATGAAGAACGCAAGTATGAAAATGGTATATATATTTATGTGGATGATCCCAGAAATATTGAACGAGTGATATCAGAAATAAAAAGACTTGATATAGATATGTCATCTTTTAGTATTTATGCAGATGATTCTGAATATGATACGATGAGTTCATCGCTCCAAGCTTTACAGAGTTTAACATATATACTTTTTGTGTGTATTGTTCTATTCGGAACTATAATTTTGACTATTGTTTTAACATTTTTTGTAAGAGGTCGAATTCGTGAAACAGGAATATTACTATCTGTGGGAATTGATAAATTGAATATTGTTGCTCAGTTCATAATTGAACTTACGATGATAACTATTGTAGCCTCTGCATTTTCATTGGGGGGGGCTAAAGGTATTGCTGAAGTTATCGGAAGTATTTTAATTAATAATGTAAAAGATGAATCTGTTCAGCCAGGTGATATTCTCACAGACGACGATGATGAGTATTATTTTGATATTACTGGAAAATATGAAAGTTATGACACATCAAATATAGCATCAGTTTCAGAACTCCAAATAACTATTGAAATGAAAAGCTTTATAATTGTGTGTCTGACGGCGTTTTTAGTAATTATTATTTCGATTATGATTTCGTGTTTAAGGATTTTCAAGTTTAAACCACGTGAGATCTTGATTGTAAATACATAAGAAAAGAGACAGTTATGAAAAACAAATCAGAGATGAAACAGATATTTAAATTATTGGGTAAGCATAAAGTAGCTCTTACTATAAATGTTATATTGACGGTGCTCACATTTGCAATATTTATAATTATACCTCTTCTTGAACAGAAGATCATAGATGAGGGTTTTATAAATAAGGATTATCGTTTCTTGATACGTTTGGTGGTTATTTCCGTTTTACTTAGTCTTGTTACATATATTGTTGCATACATCCAGTCATATTTACAAAGTGATATGGTAGTTAAATGTAGGGCTGAATTGAAAAATGAAGCGTTAAAGCACGGTATGCGCTTGAAAATGAAATATGTGAAAGAAAAAGGATTACACTCTTTAATTACTGATGCGAACAATGATATTAATGTCATTACTCAGATTTTTAGTAGTAATCTGACTTTTCTGGTAATTGAGTTCCTAAAAATAATTGGTTACACTATAGGGTTGCTGTTTTTGAGTTGGCAACTTACATTATATGTAATTGTAATAATTCCAATTAAAATAATTATTGCATCAATTGTTGGAAGATTGAAAACAAAAAAAATACAGGCTTTAATAGATATTCAGAAAGAAATTTCACAGTGGCAAAGTGATTTTTATCCTGGAGTGAATGAAATAAAAAACTGGAATATGTACCATTACATTGAGAAAGAATATAGTCAACTCGTGATTAAAAAAGAAAAAATATCAAAATCGGTTGATATTTTTGTTGCTATTGATACTTTACTAAAATACTCTTCCGAAAAACTTCTATTTGGTGGACTATATATATTAGCTGCAGTTTTTATATGGAGAAATGAACTGACCATTGGTTCCTTTTTTGCCTTTACCACTTTTGCGAGTTCATTATTTTATCCGATTGATATTGTAACAAATATAAAAGTAGAGTTATCTGAAATAATTCCATCAATAAAAAGCTATCAACAGTTCATAGAACTTGAAGAAGAAAGTTTTGATGGAAAAGCTATCGAGAATAGTTCAGTTAATGAATTTAGACTAGAAAATGTATCATTTTCATATGGTGAGCAACAAATTTTAAAGGATTTTTCTATTACTTTGAACGGTAAAGAGAAAACCGCTATTATTGGCAAGAATGGAAGCGGAAAAAGTACTATTTCTAATCTCATGCTTCGTTATATTGAACCAGATGTAGGAAAGATCATGTTAAATGGTAAAGATATTTCTCAATATGCGCTAAATGATTACAGAAATCTATTTTCTGTTATGAATCAGACAGTTTACCTATTCAATGATAGTATTGAAAATAATATTTTTATGTACAAGAAGGCAAGTAAAAAAATTGAATATCATGGATTGCTCAGTTTTGTTTCACGCTTAAAAAATGGTATGAAGTCAAGCGTAGGGCTAAATGGTGGAAATTTATCTGGCGGTGAAAAACAACGTATCGCTTTGTATCGGACATTAAACAAAGATGCATCTGTCGTACTGTTGGATGAGGCTACTTCAAATTGTGATGTGGAAACTGAAAAAGAATTTTTAAAGATACTAAAAGAATTCGATGACAAAATGCTGTTGGTTATAACGCATAATTTTTCAATGTTAAAAGATTTTGATCGTATTATTGCGATGGATAATGGAAATGTAATAGCTGATGGTACTTATGATGAAATATCGGATATAATTTACGAAATGGAGGGAAGTAACTAATGGTTGTCTGTAAAACTTTTGTAACCCCATATGGCAAGTATGTTTATGATAGAAACAAAAATGATCTGATTAGGATATCAGAAACTGAATTTGAATGTATTGAAAATAACGAATTTGATAGCCCGATTCTCCACACACTCAAAGAAAAAAGATATTTAGAAGAAAGTATGATTGAGGAAATTCAGCATCCACAATGTAGAAATGTGCAGCACTTTCTACAAAATAGACTTTTTCATATGATTTTGCAGGTAACGCAGAATTGTAATTTGAGATGTAGTTATTGTGCATATTCTGGGAGTTATGAGCATCGGGCGCATAGTAATTTACGCATGGATTTTGAAACAGCAAAAAAAGCAATTGATTTACTTATAGAAAATTCTGTAGAGAATAATGTAATAGCTCTGGGCTTTTATGGTGGAGAACCAATGCTGGAGATGGAGTTGATAAAGAAGTGCGTTTACTATACAAAAGAGAAAGTAAAAGATAAAAAAATTGTATTTTCAATGACAACCAATGGTACTTTGCTGACAGATTCTAATATCCGGTTTATTAAAGAATATGACTTTCAAATTCTTATTAGTCTTGATGGAACAAAAGAAGATCATGATATAAATAGAAAATTCGTTAATGGAAAAGGCTCATTTGACGTAATCATGAAAAATGTGAAGCATATCAAAGAAAATTATCCGGAATTTATGAATAATATATCTTTTAATGCCGTACTTAATCCAAAAAGCAATTACTCATGCGTGAGAGATTACTTTTTTACAAATGAGGTTGTACTGGAGTCGAGTTTCATGATGAATATCATTGCAGATGAACACAGAAAGAAAGAAGATATATCTTTTGATGCTGCTTTTCATCTGGCCAGAGCTTATGACTACTTCCTATTAATAATGTCTATGTTAAAAAAATGTGATGAGAAGCTTGTTCCCAGGGCGGTACTGGAGCAGAAAAGAGGCATACACTCATTTTATGACCAACTTAAAGATATCGGTTGTGTTGGTAAGAAGTGTCATCATGGTGGACCGTGTATACCAGGTGGAAAACGTGTTTTTGTTAGTACAAAGGGTGAAATGTATCCTTGCGAGAAAGTTCCTGAAGTAAATGTTATGAGTATTGGAAATCTAGAATATGGATTCAACTTAGACAATATTAAAAAATTGATGAATATTGGAAAAATATCTGATAAACAGTGCAAGGGTTGTTGGGCGTTCATTTACTGCACCCAGTGTGTGAATCAAGTGGTGGATAAGGAACAGCTGTCGCAAAGCGCTAAATTAAAACACTGTCCAGAAGCTAAAGATATCGCTCAGAGAGGATTTGAACAAATACTACTGCTCAAAGAGTTAGGATATGATTTTGAGGAGGAATTATTATGAAAAGACTATTAGTTTATCCCTTGACAGTTGAAAACATCGTTTTCTTGAAATATAAAGAATTGATCAACGAGTATGAATTGTATATGATTGTTTCTGAAAAGAATAGTTTCTATGAACGTTACTCAGACCATCCCAATATTGGGCTGGTAGAAGATATTCAACGACATACTGCAGCAGCAGATACTATATTGTTAACTAAAGGAAATATAGTAGAAGAAAGATATTTAGAACTTATTAATCTGGCAAAATCAATGGATAAAGAGTTAATTATTATGCCTTCAGTTAAAGAGCTTCTGAGGATTTCAGCCAATCACGCTAATGATAGTATGATAGAATCTGCAAGAATCCTAAATTGTCATTCCGAGATTGATATACCAGTAATTTCAGTTATGTCATTGGGCGAAGATTCTCAAAAATTGGAATTACATTTAGCAATAGCAAATAGTTTTAAGCATAAAGGTTATAATGTTTTAAATATTGGAGCTAGTAATTTATCTCCATATTTTAACTTTATTATGATGCCGGCCTTTATGTATGCGAATTTATCATTGAGTGAAAAAGTTTATAGATTCAAAGCATTTGTTATTGATTTGCTCAGGGAAGAAAATTATGATTTGGTTGTTGTAAGTGTTCCTGGAGGAACGATGCCTATAAACCGATATGAAGACAACCGTTTCGGTGAATTAACACATGTTATATCAAACGCACTGAACATAGACATAAATATATTAAATGTTTATGTGCATGAAGATATGAATACTTCGTATATTAGAGATTTATTAGAAGTTCATGATGTGTTGTGTAAAAGTAAAACAGAATTTGTGAATTTATCCTGTACAAATTATGAATTCGATCCAGAGGATAAAGCTATAAAGTTTTATAGTTTTACAAAAGAAGTACTAAAGAAAAAAATACATGAATTCAATGCATCAAATATTATGTGTAGCTTTTATGATTTAAATACCCAGGATGTATTTGATTCAATGGAGAGCATGTTATTAGATAACTATGAGGTTATATAGGAGTGAGACATGGAAAAGGAAAATGTATGTAAAATAATTGAAGAAATAATTTCGGATATATCTGGCCAGCACATTGATGATCGCAATCAGAATTTGTTGAGTGTTTTGTCGCCTTTCAAAATGGTATATGTAGCGGTAAGGACTGAAGAAGCATTAAATATTGATTTCAATTCATTTATTACCGGAGACTACAGAATATTGACTATTGAGAATTTATCTCATTTAATTTGTTCTATATAAATATTAATATATATAGAAAATAAACAGGAAAGGAGAGGAACGCTATGAAAAAACTCTATAAGAGAAACGACAAACAAAAAAATTCTGTTGAAGCATATGCAGTTGCTACATATGCATCTTGCAGTTGCCCCTGCAGCTGTAAAGTTGGCAACCTTAATTCAATTTTGAATGATGGTGGCTTAACTAAATCCTTGAATAAATATTCATAGGATTCAGCTTGCTCCGTAGTAGCTGATTTGGTCAACTGCTGCGGAGCATTTTTTAGGAGAGAGAATATGATAGAAGTGGCATTTATTGATGATGGAATTAATTCACGTGCGAGTAATATTCAACATTATAAAGATATAAATCATACTATTATTCGTACCAATGATTTTGATGTCTCATTACATGGCGACCAATGCTACCAGATCTTTAATGACTATACTCAAAATTACAGTTTACATAGTATTAAGATTTTAAATAAAGACCAGGTATGTGATATTAACAGTCTGAGGTTGGCGTTGCTTTGGTGTATGGAGAATGATATAGAAGTTATAAATATAAGTCTTGGAAGTACCCTCTTCTCTGACTATTATATCCTTGAAGATGTGATAAGGGAATTGACTAAGGCCGGCATAATCGTGGTGGCTGCTTGCAGTAATTCAAATGTGCTTACATACCCTGCTTCCATGCGTGGTGTAATTGGGGTGCGGTGTGACAAAATAGGTGACTTAGATGCAAAAGAAATACATATAAATAAGAAGGATATTAAAGGAATACAGATTACGGTAGGAGCATTAGATGCGATATATAAAGGAGTAGGAAACAGTAATAGCTTTGTGACTCCATATATTACGGCAATTATATGCAATTTACTTAACGGTGGATGCAAGGACTATTCCGAGATCATTAATTCCCTTTGTAATATAAGTAGCGATAATGATTTTATTAATTTTGAATATGAAAAAAGAACTTTAAATATATGGGCTAATTACGAACCATTAATCATATGTTTAAAAGCTAAGGATGAAAGCAAATATTTGATACAAAAATTTCAAAGACTTCTAATAGATAAAGGGTATAACACTATTATCATTACAGATGAGATCAAAGGGATGACTCCTTTTATTTACAACACAAATGATTATCAATATCTAAGATGTGCCGGGAATAACAGTCTCGAATATTTAATTATGAATATTACACGTCCAGATATTATACTAACGACAAATTTTAGAGAAACAGATCAAGAATGGATAAAGCCTGACTGTTGTTTTGTTATAGAAAAAAATTCGTTTGTATATCCGGAGTTAAGTAAACACATGGATAGTTTGGCAGAGGAGAGTGTTACTAATGATAATGAAGTACTAATAAAAGATATTGGAAAGTATCAAGCCACTATTCAATTTGAAGGTAAAGAACAAACGATTCGTTATCAATTATCGGATGATGTGGTCAAAGATACGCTATATGTGAATATAGGTGAAAAACAATTGCTTCAAGACGAAACGATTGATTGGTTAGAGAATAATTTTTAGGGGGGGGCAATATGCACTATGCTCACAGAGCCTGGATATTTATAAGAAATAAGAGGAAAATAAATTTTTTGTTGTTTTGCTTTTTAGTTGTGTCTGCTACTTTTTTACTTACTGGAGCTATTATAGCTGGGTACTCAGTAGATACATCCGCTCATTTAAAAGAATTAATGGGTGCGTCTTTCTCGATAACTGGTAACATTAATGAGTCAACTATAAGCAAGGAATCAATGGACTATGAGACGTACCCCGTTCAAGAACAAGACGTTAATTTTATTAAAGAAATGCCGGAAATTCTTGAAAGTAATTATCAAGCAAAATATGTAATTAGAGCAGATATAGACTTTATTGCGACCAGCAGCAATTACGATAATAGTGGTCTCGCCGTAATTAATACAAATAGTCAATTGAATAGTTTATTTCAGAATGGATACATTAGACTGCTGGATGGCATTCACATAGATGAAAAAAATAATATGGAAATTATGATTAGCAATCAGTTGGCAGAAGAAAATCAGTTAAATATAGGAGATAGTGTAGAGATATATCTTGACGACAATATAGTTGTAGTAAATGTTGTAGGAATTTTTGAGGGGATACAAGATGTAAATGAATTACTTCAAGAAAATACAATTGTTGAAAATATGCTATTTATTAATGAAAATACTATGTCAGAATTAATTGGTAGTGGAAATATTTTATATGAAAAAGTGACATTCTTTTTACGTAATCCGTCAGAGTTTCCCAATGTTAAATCAGAAGTTTTAGATAGAATAGAAATGAAAAAATATATAGTAAAAGATGATACAGATACCTATGGTGGGTTTATACAACAGTTAAACAGATATGAAAAAATCATTTTTTTACTTTTAGGAATATGTGTAGTTGCCTCTGGTTTGATATTATGCCTTTTATTGATTTTCAGGGTTAATAACAGGAAACATGAAATAGGTATTTTTTTATCAATGGGAAATACGAAAAAGGAGATAAGTATGCAATTTTTATGTGAGGTTTTAATAGTGTATTTTCCGGCTTTTATAGTTGCTATGTTACTCAGCAATAAGATATCTTCTAATCTATATTCAGTGATTTTTAGTGGGGTAGAGGGGTTAGCAAAGCCGGAGATTAATAATTTTATATATTTAGGACTTTTTATAGGTCTAATTGCTTTAATTGGGATTTCAGTTGTTATCGCAACATTAAAGATTTTACGTTATGATCCAAAAAAAATATTAGCAGATATGGGTTAGGAGAATTTATGAATATTATAGAAGTGAAGAATGTGATATACTCTTATGATGACAATAGAAAAATATTAAATGATATTAGTATTAACTTTAAAAAAGGAACAATTTATGCCATTCTAGGACCATCTGGTTGTGGAAAAACTACTCTATTATCACTTCTTGGTGGGCTTGATAAACCAACAAAAGGGAAAGTTATTGTAAAAGATAAAGATATAGCAATACTTGGACTTGAGAAACACAGAAAAGAAAACGTTTCTTTTATTTTTCAAAACTATAATCTTATCGACTATATGAATGCCATAGAGAATGTACGGCTTACAGCAAAACTAAACGCACAAGAAATATTGAAAGAACTTAATATTTCGGATGATGAGATGAAAAGAAATGTACTGAAACTATCGGGGGGACAACAGCAGCGAATAGCTATAGCCAGAGCATTGGCATCAGATAATGAGATTATTCTTGCAGATGAACCAACAGGAAATCTGGATGAGGATACATCTGCAAGCATAATAGATTTATTGGTAAATGCTGCTCACACAAAGGGTAAGTGTGTTATAGTGGTTACGCATTCGAGAGAGCTGGCAAGACATGCTGATGGAGTTTTTAGACTAAAAAAAGGACAAATTAATTATTTGCAGGTGTGAATGGGAACAAAAATGCTCTGTGATTTATACAAACATTACTTTTGTCTATTAAAATGGAACCGGAGAATCAAGTTCTCACGGTTCTTCTTTTATATCAATAAGGGGTGGGACTTACAATGCCTGGTACGTAAGCGATGAATAACTGACAGTTCCAAAAGCTCTTCCATTTGTGAAATAATAGAGACAACTTGGATTGCCCTTATCCAGGAATGTCACGCAAGTTGACTTGGCGATAAGGAATGGTGTGAGCAACACGGAATTCCAATCAGCTCTTTTTATACAAAGATTACAAGGCTGCGTCGCAATGCCTGTGATGTACCGAAAGCCCAACATCGCGTTATTCAGGAAACCCAGCAAGTAGTGCCACTGCCTATCATAGATGAATTGTCAGAAAAATGCAGAAACGAGATGCTCGTTACTGCATAATCTCCAGCAGTGATCCTAAAAATTAACGATTACAAATTGAGATTTCTAATCATATTCCAATTCTGTTCCATCTTGGTATAGATTTGTAGCTCTTGTCCGACGAATGAAATCTAGGTAAAAATATTTCTGATTCAATCTCTGGATAAATCAGCATGATGATAGGTATACCAGAGGTATTACGGATATATTCACAAACTCCATAACCATCAAGTTTTGGGAGCATGATATCAGGTAAGATTAAATCATAATTTCCATTTGTAAAGATTGCAATAGCTTCTAAGCCATCTCCTTTTCTGTTATTTTATCATGATTTTATGTGTTTTTTATGAAGATTCATAGAAAAATATAATTATTCCAAACGATGTATGTTATACTAGAGGACAAAAACATACCATTTGCGGACAAAGTATATCAAGAAATGAAACATGTAATATAATTAGTGGAATAGCTTAGCTAATGATATAGTTATTGGGAATTTCATTGAGTTTGCAATATTAAACCATGCAATAATACTAATACAAACATATTTGGAAATGGGATTTAATGTTTTTGAAAAACAGTAAGGCAGGATGAGAGGTTAAGGAAAAGTATGAGCAGTATAGCTATTGTTGATGATCAAGAAGCATTTCAGAATAAAATATCTTATGTTGTGCAGCAGTATTATTGTGAACAAGGGAACAAATGTGATATCAAAATATTTAATTCAGCTAAAATGCTGTTATTTCAAATGGGGGAAATATATTTTGATATTTATATATTAGATATTGAAATGCCTGGTATGGATGGAATGAAGTTAGCAGAAGAAATCAAAAAAAAGTATCCAAAAACGTATATTATATTCGTAACATCGCATGTGGAATATGCAATAAGTGCTTTTGATGTACATGCATATAAGTATATTTTGAAAAGTCAAATAGAAAACAAATTAGCTCCTGCATTAAATGAAATTGAAAAGAGTATAGAAATAGAAGATACTGACTATTATGTAGTTAATACAAAATCACGATATGAAAAGATATATTATAAGAAGATTCTGTATATCTATAAAGAGAGTAAAAACTCAGTAATTGTAAAATGCGATGATCCAACATTTACCAGATGTTCTATACAAAATATATATAAGGAGTTAGACCAGAAACAATTTGTATTTATTGATAGAGGATATATTGTTAATATTATACATGTCATGAAAATTAATTGTAATGAACTGTTTTTGAGAAATGGTAAAACTTTAATTATATGCCGGTCTCGTGTGAATGAGGTGAAGGAAAAGGTACATAATTATTGGAAGGATAAAGCAATATGAGTTGGATTTGGGAATTTCTACAACTTTTATTAGGGGCTTTTGAGTTGTTTATTTGTTTTAGAGTTCTCAGTTTAATTATGCAAGTAAAGATTAAAGAAAATCATAAAAAAGTTATAACTGTAATAGTTATTTTTCTGACATCAATACTTATAGATGTTAATAGGCATATAAGTTTTTATTCTTATTCTCTTATTGTATTACTTGTTATTCTAATCTCTTTGTTATCCGGGATTCTATATAGAGAAAAATTTAGACACATTTTTTTGATTATAACGTTATATTATTTGAGTTTGACTTTGTTGGATTTGTTTTGTGTATATAGTATTGGAATAATATTAAATCGTCCGGATTTTGGAAAGGAAATATCAATCTCTATAGATTTTTATAGGGTGATAACTCTTTTGAGTTCAAGAATAGTAATTTTATTGATATGTGAAATTGCTAATGCAAAAAAATTATTGAATAAAATTCTTGATTATAGCAACAAATTAGCATTAAGTATAATAATCATTTTAGAGGCAGTAGGCATTATTGTTTTTCAAAGAATATATGGATATAAATGGACAACCAGAATTGCTCTTAATTGGTATTTGTTTTTCATAGTGGCAATATTTTTAATTGCTTTCTTTGTGCTGTATTTGTTATATAGAAACCAAAAAGAGGAAATTACAAAGTCGAAATTAGAAACTGAATTATTAGCATTTAACTATAAAAATATATATGAAGGATATATAAATAGTGAAAGGATTTTTCATGATATGAAAAATCATATTATGATAATTTCCCAGTATATTATTGAAGATGAGAATGATAAAGCATTAGAATATATTGAAAAAATTAAGGGTCCAATATTTCATCTTGACAATAGCCAGTGGTCTGGAATTAAAGTTATTGATTTTATTTTGAATTACAAATTAATGGAAGCCGAGAAATCTAACATAGAAGTTCAATATTATGTTGATTCTTTTAAGAATAACCAACTACAGATTCATGATAGTGAATTGTGTGCTTTGCTAAGCAATTTAATTGACAATGCAATAGAGGCATGTGCTTTTGTTAGTGAGAAAGAACGGTGGATGCAAGTGTCTATAAGATACATAAACAATATGCTAATGGTTAAAACATCAAATAGCATTGCTTGCATACCAAATGAAAAAAATGGAAAGTTCTACACAACTAAAAAAGATAAGATGCGACATGGTATTGGTTTGGGAAGTGTACAGAATATTGTAGACCAGTATGGGGGGTGTATGGAGTATTTATATAATGAGAAACAATTTGACGTAAGTTTAACGTTGTTTTGTTGATAAATAATCTGAAGGAAGGAGTAAGTTAAAATCATGGATATTCAAAGACACGAAGTTATGTATGAAGCTGGGAGTTTGGAAAAAGAAATCGCTGAATGCAGGGAAATGAATTCAAATACTGCCGATCCCAAAATTTATGTAACACCAAATTTTTCAGCATTGTTAACTATTATTTGCTGCTAAAATGCAGAGTATGTAAAATGGCTCCAGGATTGCAAATCCTTGAGCCATTTTATAGCTAAAGTACAAGGAGAAAAAGAATGTATAAAAAAATAGATGATTGGATAAACGAAAAAATTTTAGACGGTAGTATAGAGTACGAAAACACAGTATCAAATATAAATCAAGAGGTTATGAAATTTAAAAAGATACCAGAACTTGATTTTGAATCAAACAAAAACTTTAGTGGTTTCTATCAGATTTTGCTGAGAATGGCATTTGATTGGATATACCGTTTGAAAAGTGCACTCTTTTCGGTATTTCAGTGCACCCCTATCCGGTATAATAGTGCAATAGTTTCCGGATAGGAAGTGCAGTTTGTATTATTACTTAGTATTCTGGTGATA
>Ga0153996_1000645_pt1 | contig 15391 bp, 12 predicted proteins | sample TSNC080MetaG_FD_104728 | JGI IMG/M metagenome (GOLD analysis project Ga0153996, IMG submission 104728) | Attine ant fungus gardens microbial communities from North Carolina, USA - TSNC080 MetaG | ecosystem: Host-associated > Fungi > Mycelium > Unclassified | place: USA: North Carolina, Lumber...
ATCAGATGTCCGGTACTGCTGATCGGCAGCCACTCGGTAATCCCTTCTACAATTCCCAGTATTATCGCCTTTAAGATATCTAGCATATTCTCCTCCTAATTCAGTACAAACATTTCGATGGCTTTCGCCACACCTTCATTGTCATTCGTATCCGTAATATATTCTGCTGCCAGCTTCACTTCTTTAATCCCGTTTTCCATAGCCACACCCAGCCCGACCTGACTGATCATCTCGAGATCGTTCATCCCGTCGCCGCAGGCCATAATCTCCTCCCGGCGGATGCCCAGCAGCTCTCCGAGCTGCAGCAGAGCTGAACCCTTATTTACCCCGGCCCGATTCACTTCAATATCGTTGGAAATTGCATTAGTCGCGGTCAGATCGGTTTCGCGGTGTATCATCTGCCATGCTTCTGCACGATCTGAGGGACGGCTGAATACGGCACGTACTTTATCAAATCCCCGGGGCAGTTGATGAATGACTTCTTTCATATTATCAACCGGCTTGCGGGTCGCAAGGGTGTAGTCTTTCATCAGCGGGTTATCAAAGAAACGCTCAAGTCCTTCTGTCCGATCCATATAGCCGTTTCCGTCATGAAACACCTCCCTTAATGTATCATATTCCGCAAAGATATCCAATACTTTTTCTGCATCTTTCGGAGCGAGCAGCCGTTCGCATAGTATTTTATCCAGTTGTTGATCGATGACTCTGGCACCATTGGCCGTGAGCACATAGCGCATTCCCGGAAACTGCCGCAGTTCAGACGGAACTCCGGCCAGCGGACGGCCGGTCGCAACCAGGACCGTTACCCCCTTCTCCAGCGCTGCCGAAAGGATATCCCAGGTATGAGGCGACACTTTTTTTTGTTCGTTTAATAGTGTTCCATCCAGATCGAGACCTATCATTTTTATCTTTCTCTTCATATTAAATTTTACCACTCCATGCATGTTTATTGTTAACAGATTCTGATTATTCTCCCTTTTATTGTTAATAATCATATCATATCAAAGTTTGCCTAATTAATCAATTTGTAGTATAATGATCGAATGCTGATCAAGCCTGTTGAATTTCTAACCTCCAATAGGTATAAAAGGAAAGGATGAATCCATGAAAAGCAGAAAAACAAAGAATCTTCTGAGGTCTTTGATAGCATTGCTCAGTACTGTTATCCTCGTTGTTCCGGCATTTTATGTACAAGCCGATACAGTTGATGAGCTGGAAAAGAAAACCTCCAATTTACAGAATCAGCTCGATGGTTTAAACCAACAGTTGAATACTCTGGGCGGCGAAATCGAAGATCTGGTTTCTCACATCGAGGAGACCGATAACGAGATTGAACAAACCGAACTCGATCTGGCAGCAGCCAAGTTGAGTCAGGAATCGCAATATGAAGCGATGAAAACGAGAATCAAGTACATGTATGAAAATGGCGATACTTCGCTATTGGAATTTATTTGTTCAGCGCAGAGCATGAGCGAGTTTCTGAACAACACCGAATTCGTTTCGGCAATTACTGAATATGATCGGGAAATGCTCGCGTCCCTGCAGGAAATCACCGCTAAGGTGGAAGCTAAAGAGCTGGAGCTGGAAAATCAGAAAACCGAGCTGGCGGCTGCCAAAGTAAAGCTCGATAGTACACGTTCTTCACTGAACAGTACCATTAATCTGGTACAGGGTGACCTGGCCGTCTCCACACAACAGCTTACCGATGCAAAGGAAGCTCAGACAGCGGCTCAGGCAGCGCTGCAAAATGAGTCCGGCAGCAGCACCTCACAAAGCTCATCTGTATCAGCATCAACAACAGATATCGCCTTATTTGCTGCAATATTACACTGCGAAGCACTGCAGGAGGACTACGATGCATTATTGGCGGTAGCTACCATCATCATGAATCGGCTCGAAAGTCCCAATTGGCCCAACACGCTTCATGATGTAATCTATCAAAAAAATCAATTTTCACCGGTTCGCACCGGCAAACTCGACCGCATACTGGCCAAGGGCCCGGCATCACTGTGCTATACCGTAGCAAAGGATGCACTTAACGGAGCCAGACTCGATAAAGTTAAAAGCTGCTACAGTTTCCGGATGGTCGGTACCTGGTCTAACGGAATTGTAGTCGGTGATAATATATTTTATTAATCAATATAATAAAGGCGTTATCTGATAACGCCGGATTTTATTCAGAAAATAAAGCAGCGTAACGCAGAAAAGTTTACAGGGGGCAGCATGACTCGTCCGAGTCATACTGCCCCCATTCTTAGATTATCCTGTTTCCTAAACCTTTTGCCTAACCTTACTATATTTTCTTTAAATTAAAATTAAAATATTCAATTGCATTATTATAGCTGATTCCCTTAACAATCTGTTCGAGAATGCGCTCATTATCCGGAAACTCACCCTTTTCTACCCAATTGCCGATTAGCTCACACATGATTCTTCTAAAATATTCATGCCTCGTATAGGAGAGAAAGCTTCTGGAATCGGTCAGCATCCCAATGAAGTTTGCTAGCATTCCCATATTGGCCAGCGAAATCATCTGTGCCTTCATACCCGTATCATGATCATTAAACCACCATGCGGAACCATGCTGGATTTTACCCAGCCGGCAGCTGTCATCCTGGTAACAGCCAATCACCCCGTCAATCAGGGCATTGTCGTTTGGATTCAGGGAATAGAGGATGGTGCGGGGAAGCTGTTCGTCCATGCATAAAGCATCCAGAAAAGCGGTCATAGAAGAAACCGGTGCATCATTATTGATGCAGTCAAATCCTGTGTTGATGCCGATTGCATTGAATTGCTTCCGGTTATTATTCCTCCTGCAGTTATAGTGCAGCTGCATCACCCAATTCCGGCGGGCATATTCTTTTCCCAATTCCAGCATAACTTTGGTTTGGTATTGACGCACTTCGGTTTCAGATAATTCCTCACACGCCAGACGCTTTTTAAAAATGCGGTCCGCTTCCTCATCACTGCAGGGACAATACATAATATAATCCAGGCCATGGTCTGAGACTGTACAACCGGCTGCAGCAAAATAGTCCATCCTTTTCTTTATTCCACACAGCATATCCTCAAAGGACGTTATTTTCATTTCGCCGGCCTGCTCCAGCTTTCTGATATACGCTGCAAAACCTTCCTGCCTCACTTCAAGGATACCATCCGGCCGCCATGCCGGCAGCACCTGAACGGTAAAGCTTTCATCCGCTGCAAGCTTTTTATGCCATGTTAAAGAATCAAGCGGATCGTCCGTTGTACAGATCAGGGTCACCTGAGATTGCCGGATAATATCCCGGACCCCTATTTTACTTTCCGCTATTTTCCGATTACAGTATTCCCAAGCCTTTTTTGCGTTCGCCGCAGATAAGGTTTCTGTAAATCCAAAATACCTCTGCAGTTCCAGATGACTCCAGTGGTACAGGGGATTACCGATAGCTTTTTCAATCGTCCCGGCCCATTTTTCAAATTTCTCATAGTCACCGGCATCACCGGTGATATATTTTTCTTCTACACCGGAAGCACGCATTAACCGCCATTTATAGTGATCTCCATAAAGCCACATCTGAGCAATATTCTCATACTTCAAATCCTCATAGATCTCTTTTGGATCAACGTGACAATGATAATCAATCACAGGGCATTTTCCCGCATAATGATGGTATAATTTTTTTGCTGTTTCATTGGATAACAGAAAATCTTTATTCATAAAATCGATTTTACCGTTCATTTTCTCATTTCCTCCTTAAATTGTTTGTGGTTATAAATATTTTTTCAATGTCTTTCTCACCGCACCCGGTCCCTGTATCTCTTCCACAAACATATTTTCGATCATATTACCGATACCAGCCTGATACAGATCACTGCCAAAAATATACGCGTTTGACAGCAGCGGTTTCAGCTGCCCGGTATAACTCTCCGGTTTTCCAATTTCGATACCTGTTAACATCCCTGTCAACTCCTCCAGCATCGGATCATCAGATAAAGCAAACCTTTGGCCCCCGTCGTCCACCGCCAGCAAATACCGGCACCATCCGGCAATGGCCAGGGGAATTCCTGTCAATTTCTTAGCATCTCCATATTCCATCACATAGGACTTAATGGTTTCACCAAACCGAATACCAACCTTTTGTGACGTATCCGTAATGATTCTCTGGGGCGTGTCCGGCATAAACGGATTGGGAAACCGTACTTCAATTACCTCCCTGACAAACTCCTCCGGGGAAAGAATCCCTGGATCGGTCACCACCTTCATTCCTTCCTCCGGACCAATTCGCCGTATTAAACGGCACAGCTCCTCATCCTTCATTTCATCAGCAATCAAAGTGTATCCCAGCACACATCCATATGCCGCCAGAGCCGTGTGCAGCGGATTCAGACAAGTTGTTACCTTCATCCGCTCTACTTTATTCACCGTATCCCGATCGGTCATATAAACTCCAGCCTTCTCAAAAGGCGGCCGGCCATTGGGAAAACGATCTTCAATCACCAGATACTGAGGGCCCTCCGCATTTACATATGGAGCGATATACGTCCGTTTTGACGTAATCACAGGAGCCATTTTTTCGATTCCGAGCTTCGTCAGCTCTTCACATACCGAATCGGCCGGGCGGGGCGTAATCTTATCGATCATGGACCACGGGAATGATACTTTTTCCTCATCTTTCAGATAGTCCACAAACCCTTTCTCCACATATCCTCTGTCCGCCCATTCCCGGGCAATTGTAAGCATGGCATCGGCCAGCTTTTCCCCGTTATGAGAACAATTATCCATGGACACCATGGCAATCGGCATTTTTCCCGCCTGATACCGCTCATATAGTTGTCCGCATACGATGCCCATCGCCGAAGATGCGTGTTCCGGTCCCTTTTCAATTTCTTCCTGAATCCACGGGAAATAAGAACCATCAGCTGCTTTCAGGGCATATCCTTTTTCGGTAATAGTAAACGATACCATCATAAGTCCGGGATTTCGCATAATCTCTCTCAGCCGGACGCGATCTGCTTTAAATGCCTCAGCCAGGGAAGCAACGACCTTCTTTTCGACACTTCCGTCTGATTTTAGAGTTGCACTTAAAACAAGATTGTCATATGGTGCATAGATCTGATCGATTACATCCTTATCAAAAACTTCCACGCAAGTGATTCCCTGAGTTATCTCGCCTTCTTCTAATAATTGTTCAGCGATCCCTCCTGCGAAAATACGGAAAATATTTCCGGCCCCAAAATGAACCCATATCGGGAGCTCTTTGGTCTTTGTCCGCATCTTATCAATATCATATTTCGGCAGCTCAATTCCGGCCTCCTCCCACGACTGCCTGTCTTTTATTCCCGCTAATGTTAATTTCATCTCTACATTACTCCTATTCATTTTTTTCAATTGCTTCCCACAGACCTTCCAGATATCCTGCTCCAATCGCCCGGTCATACAGGCCATAGCCCGGAACTGCCACTTCACCCCACAGCATTCTGCCGTGATCCGGACGCATAATCCCATCAAATCCAGTCTCATGCAGGGCTTTCATAATGGCATACATATCCATGGAACCGTCACTGGAGAGATGCGCCGATTCTTCGAAATCCCGTTCACTGTTAAACCTTAAGTTGCGTATATGAGCGAATGGAATCCGTCCCTGCGCGGCCCGAATAATATCACAGATATCATTTTGGGGATTGGTTCCCAGCGATCCGGTACATATAGTCAGACAGTTATGAGGCTGATCAACCGCTTTTAGCAGCCGCATAATCGTTTGTTTATCTCTGACAATGCGGGGCAGGCCGAAAATGGGCCAGGCGGGATCATCCGGATGAATAGCCATGCGGATACCATACGTTTCACATACATCACGGATTCGTTCTAAAAAGTATACCAAATTCTGAAACAGCACTTCCTCATCTACATCCTGATAGGCTTCAAACAATGCTTTCAATTTATCCAGCCGCTCCGGTTCCCAGCCAGGGAGAACAAAACCACCGGCCATCTTCTCCATGGAACCCTTCAGGCTTTCCGGATTAATTTCATCGATAATATCCTGGTTGTATGCCAGCACCGTAGAGCCATCTTCCCGCACTCTGGCCAGATCGGTCCGGGTCCAGTCAAAAATCGGCATAAAATTATAACACACCACCTTGATGCCGGCTTTTCCAACACTTTCGAGGCTCTTGATATAATTGGCAATATGCGCTTCTCTATTGGCTGTTCCAATCTTGATGTCGTCCGAAACATTAATTGATTCAATTCCCATAATCTGCAGGCCTTCCGCTTCCACGACCGCTCTTAACTCCTGCACCTCTGCTTCGGTCCATACTTCTCCGGGCTGCTTGCCCATTAAAGTTGTAATAACCCCTCTTACACCAGGTACCTGCTTAATCTGTGCCAGAGATACGCTATCATATCCCGGTCCATACCAACGTAATGTCATTTCCATTTCTCTGATCCTCCTAGATGGTTCTCCATTTTTCCTCATCTTTTCATATCCATTTTTTATTCCTACAACTTGTATGGTAGTATATTAATCAAATTTATACAATATGTAATTTATTACAAATATTTTATTTTATTTTTATATATTTTTCACATCTTTTCGACTTGACACACCGATATCTTATATACTAGTATTGTCTTATATACTTAATTATTTATGTTTTCGTTACAAATTTAAGGAGATTTCGCATTAAGATGAAAGCGATACAAATAACAAAACCAAATCAATTAGAGGTTATCGATCTGCCCAGGCCGAAAATTGATGACCGGAATAATGTTTTAATTAAGCTGACTGCTGCCGGCATCTGTGGATCGGATGTAGGGATCTATCACGGCACGAATGCCGCCGCCGCATATCCCCGGATTATCGGACATGAAATGGTCGGAGTCGTTGCGGAAACCGTTCCTGATATCACCGGACTCAAACCAGGCAGCCGGGTCATCATCAATCAGGTGACCAGCTGCGGCGACTGTTATCCCTGTCATCATAACCGGGGAAATGTCTGCGACCGCCTGCAGATCAGAGGCGTGCATATTGATGGCGGTTATCAGGAATATATAACTGTACCGGAATCCGACTGCTATCTTTTGCCTGATAACCTTGCTGACACTGATGCGGTTATGATTGAACCGGCCACCATCGCAATCCAGTCCTGTACCCGGGCCGGATTAACCCCCGAAGATACATTGCTCATCTTCGGCTGCGGGGCGCTTGGAAGCACACTGCTAAAAATTGCCCGGCTGACCTGTAAGAATATTATCGTAGCAGACATCGCGGAGGCAAAATTAAGGGACGCAAAAGAGAATGGTGCCAGGTACACGGTAAACCTATTAAAGGAAGACCTGATTGAAACAGTTCAGGCATATACTGGGGGCAGAGGAACGACGGTTTCCATCGATGCTGCCTGCACAAAGAATTCTCTGATGCTGCTGCTCGGAGCCACCGGTAATGCAGGCAGAGTTGTGACCATGGGCTTTTCCACTGACCCTGTGGAAATCAACCAATTCCTGGTTACATCCAAGGAACTTGATATTCGCGGCTCACGTCTGCAGAACAAAATGTTTGGTGATGCGATTAAACTAATCCGGGAGGGGAAGCTTAATCTTCACAATTCCATTTCCCACACCTTTTTATTCACAGAAGCGCAGCGGGCATTCGACCTGATCGACAGTTGTGACCCTTCCATTCGAAAGATCGTTTTGACATTTTAAAATTTGGGTAAAATAATGTTAGAAAACCTCTTTACCTATAACATACTGGTATGCTAGACTGAAACCAATAGGAAGTGTACACAGAATGGAGGATATTATGGATATACCGGCTAATCAAGCAGGAGAAAATGCCCGAAGTTATGCTTTGAGAGTACTTCTGCAGAATATCATCAGCCTAGATTTGCCGCCGGGCAGTGCGATCAGTGAAAATGAATTATCAGCAACGTTAAATCTATCCAGGACCCCGGTCAGAGAAGCATTAATCGAACTAAATAAAATGAAGCTAGTTGAAATCTTTCCTCAAAGAGGGAGCTATATTTCGAAAATTGATTATGATCTGATTGAAGATTCGAAATTCATGAGACTGGTTTTAGAAAATGCAATTCTAAAACTGGCTTGCGCTGGAATACCGGAACAGTACTTAATTATTCTCAAAGAGAATCTAGCTGCTCAAAAAGCCAGTGCCGAAAGAAACGATCACACGAAATTTTACCAGTTAGATAAGCAATTTCACCGGACTATTTTTCAGTCGGTGGGCAAAGATCGAGTATATGACATTATTCAGACACAGATGATTCATTTTGACCGCCTACGGTCGCTTTCAGTGAAATCCATTCGATATGAAAAGACCGTTGCAGATCATGAAGATATCCTCTATGCAATCGAACGCAAGGACTGCGAAATGGCTGAAATGCTGATGAACAGGCATCTGGATCGTCATCAGATTGAGCGCTCACAGCTGCTGGACTTATATCCCGATTATTTTTGCTCCAAAAATTAGAACTGTAACGTAAAAAGGAAGGCAAACCGCATCCTGCCGGCTAAACACAGAAAAAGAGGCTGTGCTTAGCCGGCAGTTTTAAAAATTACTTTATTGCATCGATCAGCCGCTTGGCTGCAGCTTCCACACTCTCCTGCCGGGTTGCAAGATTAATGCGGATATAAGAAGCATAGTCACCGCCACCGAAAAGATTACCGAAATTGACCGCCAGACCTGCCGAATCCTGTACCACGGCCTTTATCTCACCCGGCGCCAGATATGCCCTCATATCCACCCAGGCCAGATAAGTTCCCTCCAGCGGACTGATAACCGCCTGCGGCAGATGCGCAGCCAATTCCGTTTTCAGCACACGATAATTGATTTCAACCTGCTGCAGCAAATCATCAAGCCATTCACGTCCGCCTTCATAAGCCGCCTGAACCGCAATATATCCAAAAGCATTTCCTTCTTCCGCATGAATCGTTTTAGTGATTTTTTCCAGGCGCTTACGTATAGCTTCATCCTGGATCACCAAAAAGGCATTTTGACAACCGGCGATATTAAAAGTCTTAGTCGCCGATGTCAAGGTCACCAGCATATCCCCATAGTCACCAACCACAGCCGCACTGACCTGCTCATGTCCGCTCATAATAAGATCCTGATGGATCTCATCAGCCACAACATAAACCCCATAGCGCCGACATATCTCCAAAACTGCCCGCAGCTCCTGCTCAGACCAAACCCGCCCGGCCGGATTATGCGGAGAACAAAGAATAAACAATTTCACCTGTTTGTCACTCACCAGCGCTTCAAAACGCTCCAGATCCATCGTATACTTCCCATTCTCATTAAGAAGCGGACATTTCGCCAGTTTCCGGTTATTATCCTTCACCGCACTATAAAATGGCGGATACACCGGCGGCATCACCGCCACATGATCCCCCACCGAAGTTAACACCTGCACCAGCCAGTAAAGCGCCGGCACAACTCCCGGCACATATTGTATCCACTCTCTCTTAACATCATAATTATGATAATTCTTCTCCCAGGCGATAAACGCATCATAATAAGCATCCGGCACCCTATAATAACCATACAGCCCATCCGCAGCGTATTTCACAATCGCCTCCTTCACACATTCCGGTGCCTCAAAATCCATATCCGCCACCCACATAGGCAGCAAATCAGAATCACCAAAAACCCTCTCCATGTCATCCCATTTTAAACAATCAGTTCCCCATCGATCCCTATACCTTAACAAAGAACTCATAAAACCTCTCCTTTCTTCTGAACACCTCACTCACTCTATTTTACCCTTTTTCCTCCCCCTGTCAATACCACCGCCCTGAAACGACTCTTTTCAGTGACTCTCGTCTTCAACAACGGTGCAAAAAGCCGCAAAACTGCAGCAGAATGTAAATAGATTATATCAGTTCGAAGTAAAAAGGGATATCGTCAAGATTCTTATTGACTGAGATTTTCAAAATACGTTCTCATCGAAAATTTCAGACAGTTAGAATCCTTAGATATCCCGTCCTGCAAAGTGCTGATATAATCTATTTACATTCTGCTGCAGTTTTGCGGCTTTCCCTTAAACATTAAACGCCTTACGCCCCGGATACTGCGCCGCCACACCAAGCTCTTCCTCTATCCGCAGCAGCTGATTATACTTCGCTACCCTCTCACTGCGGCTCGGCGCTCCGGTTTTAATCTGACAGGTATTCAGCGCCACCGCCAGATCAGCGATGGTGGTATCTTCCGTTTCCCCGGAACGATGGGAAGATATTGCAGTATATCCCGCTTTATGCGCCATCTTGATCGCTTCCAGCGTTTCTGACACCGATCCGATCTGATTTAATTTGATCAGAATGGAATTACCGCATTTCATCCCGATACCTTTGCCCAGACGCTCAGTATTGGTTACAAACAGATCATCACCGACAAGCTGCACCCGGTCTCCCAGTACCTCGGTGAGCTTCTTCCAGCCTTCCCAGTCTTCTTCATCCAGCGCATCTTCGATAGAGATGATCGGATATTTATCGCACAGCCCCTTCCAGTGAGCAATCAGCTCGTCAGTGGTCAAGGTCTTCTTGCACTTGGGCAGAACATACTCACCGGTCTTACTGCCTTTCCATTCACTTGATGCCGCATCAATTGCAATCATAAAGTCTTTTTCCGGTTCATAACCAGCTTTTTTGACTGCCTCCAGGATAACTTCAATTGTCTCCTCATCACTGCTTAAATCAGGAGCAAATCCGCCCTCATCTCCAACCGATGTGGCCAAACCTCTCTCTTTTAAGCCGTCGGCAAGAGCATGGAACACCTCGGCACACCAGCGCATCCCCTCCGAAAAGCTGTCAGCTCCGACCGGCATAATCATAAATTCCTGAACATCAACTGTATTTGCTGCATGTGCGCCGCCATTTAAAATATTCATCATCGGTACCGGGAGCTTATTTCCGGAAACACCACCCAGAAAACGGTATAGTGGCTGCTCCAGTGCATTTGCCGCCGCTCTTGCCGCCGCAATTGATACTGCTAAGATAGCATTAGCCCCGAGCTTGGACTTATCCTTGGTTCCATCCGCCTGAATCATCGCCTGATCTACAGCATATGTATCAGCGGCATCCATCCCGGTCAGAGTATCAGTAATTATGGTGTTGATATTTTCCACCGCTTTTTTTACACCCTTCCCGCCATATCTGTTCTTATCTCCGTCGCGCAATTCCAAAGCTTCGAATATTCCGGTTGAAGCACCGCTGGGTGCTGCTCCTCTGCCAATTGTTCCATCCCACAGATGCACTTCTGCTTCTACGGTAGGATTACCTCTGGAATCCACGATTTCACGTCCGATTACTTTCTCAATTTCTAAATAACTCACTCCGCTACCGCCTTTCTGACCTATTCTTCTACGTTGTTTTACACTCCCCTTGAAAGGCAGGCTTTTGCCGTACCTCTCATAAGCGAACGGGGAGTTTTCACATATTTAAAGTTAGCTACAGCTAACCAATTATCAGTATAATCTACCCCTTTCAGCTTGTCAAGCAAAAAGGGGCAGCCTGTTACTTCTTATCTGAAAATGGGCTCGGCCTGACCTTTTTGGACAGTCGGAATCACCATCTTAAACTTCTCATCGCTTTCAAAGAACAGTAATTCTTTCTTTTTGGGCAGTTGAATGTGCAGTGCATGCGACACTACCTGCTGAACCGTATCCACCGGTACAATCTCAAGGCGCTGGCGGATTTCATCCGGAACCTCTTTGAGATCCTCTTCATTCTCCTTTGGAATCAATACCTTGCGGATTCCCGCCCGGTCTGCAGCCATTAATTTTTCCGGCAGTCCGCCGATTGGCATCACCTGCCCCCGGAGCGAAATCTCACCGGTCATGGCCAGATCATTATCCGCCGGCACACCGGTCACCAGTGAAGCCAAAGCCGTAAACAAGGTCACACCAGCCGACGGACCGTCTTTTGGAACAGCACCGGAGGGCACATGGATATGAATATCCTTATCATCCAGTTTGAGGTTCTGATGGTAGAATACAGCTTTCAGCAAACTCACCGCTATTTCCGCCGACTCTTTCATCACATCTCCCAGCTGTCCGGTAACATGAATCCGGCCGCTGCCCTGCATCGCCGTCGTCTCGATAAATAAGATATCACCACCGGCCTGGGTCCACGCCAGCCCGGTAACAATCCCGGGGATACTTACCTTTAGTTTACTGTCATGAGCCGCATATTTCTTACCGAGAATATCCGGGAGCCGTTTTTCCCGAATAACAGCTTTCTTCTTTTTTTCTTCGGTCAGTTCTACCGCTGCCTTGCGGCAGATTTTATCCAACTGCTTTTTAAGCCCTCTGACCCCGGCCTCGACGGTATAATCCTCGATCACTTTACGGATCACTGCATCGGAAATGGATATCTGGCTTTTTTGAATACCGTTATCATCGAGTGCTTTTGGAAGGAGATGCTTCTTAGCGATATAGAACTTTTCCACCGGCGTATACCCTGACAGCTGTATTACTTCCATTCTGTCCAGCAGCGGCCGGGGAATTCCGTCGAGATTATTCGCGGTACATATAAACAGAACATTGGACAGATCATAAGGTACATTCATATAATGATCGGTAAACGTGCTGTTCTGCTCCGGATCCAGCACCTCAAGCAACGCACTTGCCGGATCACCGTTGTATGAATTGGAAAGCTTATCAATCTCATCCAGGACCATCACCGGATTCATCGCTTGGGACCGCTTCAGACCATCCATAATCCGCCCCGGCATAGCTCCGATATAAGTGCGGCGGTGTCCCCGTATTTCCGCTTCATCTTTGACTCCGCCGAGACTGATTCGGACATATTCGCGCCCCATTGCACGGGCGATGCTCTTACCCATACTGGTCTTGCCGGTACCGGGTGCGCCAATAAAGAGCAGAATCGATCCGGACTGCTTCTTACGCAGCGACATGACAGCGATATGCTGCAATACCCGCTCCTTAATATCCTTCAGACCATAGTGGTCTTCATCAAGAATTTTACGGGCTTTCTTAATATCCGTTTCAGAAGCTTCCGGCTCTTTCCATGACAGACTGGTTACGAACTCGAGATAATCATACATGGAACCGTATTCATGTCCGTTTGGTCCTTCCTGCTTAAAACGCTTGAATACCCGCATAACTTCTTTTTCAACCGGTTCCGGCATGCTGGCTTTTTTAATCTTATCCAGCAGCTGATCCTCTTCCGATACCGCTTCCGGATCCATATCATCCAGTTCCTTCTGCAGCAGAGAAATTTGTTTATGGATCGCCTGTTCGCGGTAGGCCTGATTTTGCGTATCTTTCATTTTCTGTGTGATATCCGCTCTGACATCCAGCGATTCTTTCATCTGCAGCACCACCTCACGGATCAGATTCCCCCGCTCTCTGGCCGAGTCGGCCTTTAGAATAGCATACTTCTGTACCTCTTCTATATCAAGGTAGGGACTGATCATACTGATCAGCTCTGAAGATGAATTCCAACGTCCGACAAACTGTGCCACCCACGGCCCCCACTGATACCGTGATGCAGCATTGATCAGAATAGTCTTGATCTCTTCCAGCTGCGCCTGCTCTTCTTCTTCGCTGATGTCAACAATCTCATTACGGATGCAAAAGGAAGCATCCAGCACTTTTTCGCCGATGTTTAGTTCCAGAATATCGGCCCTCTCCTTAGTCTCTACCGACAGCACCGTCCCATCTTCTTCCTCCTTTATCCCTTTCACTTCTGACACCAGCCCGACCGAATGAAAATCGTCACTGGTAATTTCCGAACGTTCTTTCCATTCCTTCAGCGGCAGAAGAATTACACGCCCCTCTTCTTTCAGCCGTTGTATTTCGGTTTCATTCAGCAGATTCGGTGCCAGATGATACTGAATCTGCGGCAGGATGATGGTATTATAAATTGGTATCACTAACATATGTCTTCCTCCTTTTTATCAGCACTCTTATTCGTTGAGTGCTTGTGGCTCGGTAAAAGAAAAAGCTTGCCCCGCAAACTTATTCCTCACCTAAAATTGTATTGATATTTCCAATTATTTTATTCAATATGCTTGTAAACGTTGACTGCTCTTCCGCCGATACATTCCGGTACATACATCGCTCCAACTCATACCAGAGGGCTTCCATCTCAGTGAGTACGGGCCGCGCCTCCTCGGTTATCAGCAAACGCACACAACGGCGATCCTGATTATCCGAACGGGTCATAACATAATGCCGGTCGGTCAGGTTTTCAATCGCTTTCGATACATGCGCTTTGGACAGACACTTCCGGTTTACGATGTCTTTCGCGGTATCATACGCTTCGTATGAATAAAGGAAAAACAGAACATCCAGTTCAATCTTCCGCAAGTCGTATTTCTTCATCAGCGGTTCGCATTTTTTTTCATATACACGCTTAAATTGCTGCCCGTTTATGATTCCTTCCATCTCGCATAACATAGCTGCCTCCAAAATATCTCTGCTAAAATGTTCATTGTTGAACTGTTCACATTTAAACTATATCACATCTCAGTTATTTGTCAATACCTATTCTGCTTTGATCGCTTCAATCCTTTTCTCAAGGGTCTGCAGATCAGTCCTGCCGAGAACAAATGAAACGGCATTCCCCTCATGATCGATAAAATAGGTGGTCGGAATGGAAGTGATAGAATAGGCGGCTGCCCCGCTTTGATCCAGATCAAAATATACCGGGAATGTATATTCAGATTCATTGATGAAACTGATGGCGTTTTCCTTCGATTCCATTGCATTGGTAAGATTTAGCATGACAAACTGAACTTCCTCACCATATTTTTCATAAGCGGTTTGAAATTCCGGCATTTCCTCACGACAGGGACCGCACCAGCTGGCCCAGAAGTTCAGCACCACCGGCTTCCCTTTAAAATCAGCAAGGCTGACCGTATTGCCATTTTGATCTTCGGCGGTAAAATCCGGAGCCAGCTCCTTTTCACTTACCTCTTCCGCCCTCTCGCTTTCGGCACGATTCGATTCGCCGTTTCCTTCTGTTTCCATCTGCTCGTCCGGTTGATACTTTTCGGTAAGATTCCGGTATAGTAAAGTCCCGCCCCCCAGAACCACGATTAAGACCGCCGCTCCGATTATTAATTTTACTTGGTTGTTCATTCCGCTTCCCCTTTCATAATTACGCAGTAACTATTCTGAACAGTTACAAACTAAGTAAGGTCAAATAACGCCCCAACATTCCGGTCATCATCAGAATCCCGACGATGATCAGGAAGATTCCCGATACTTTATTAATGATACTATAGTGCCGCTTGATCAGATCAAACGTCCCTTTTAGACGATCCAGCAGCAGTGCACTCAGCATAAACGGTACTCCAAGCCCTAAAGAATACATCACCAGCATCACGATTCCCGCCAATACCGTTCCCTGCTGCGAAGCCATCATCAG
>Ga0153996_1000646_pt1 | contig 15386 bp, 17 predicted proteins | sample TSNC080MetaG_FD_104728 | JGI IMG/M metagenome (GOLD analysis project Ga0153996, IMG submission 104728) | Attine ant fungus gardens microbial communities from North Carolina, USA - TSNC080 MetaG | ecosystem: Host-associated > Fungi > Mycelium > Unclassified | place: USA: North Carolina, Lumber...
GTTTTCTTTCATCTTCGCTCAGGTTTACATGATGTTTTTGCATTGCGCTCACCCCTTATGGGGTTCATTATATCACTTAATCTTTAGTTTTGGTAGACTACTAGTTTCCAAATACGTCCTTTTTCTGTTCTTTGGATGAGGTCGGGGGCGCGGGGCGCGTAGCCCCGCAAAAGCTAACGATAACCGCCGCACCAGTGGAGCCGGTTTTGCCGTAAAATGAAGCGGACGAAAACGGGGAACAGGATTGTCTTTTATCCTGTTCCCCGTTTTCGGCGGCGAAATGCCACGGCAAAAATCAAGCCTGTCAATGGTTTAAGGGTGGAGATTTTTTCGCACCCTTTGCGAAAAAATACTACCCGTCCATTGACAGGCTTGATAGGTGGAACGGACGGAAAGGAAAAGAGCCGCCGATTAAGGCAGCCCTTTCGCTGTGGTAGTGCAGATATTTACTCGCTGGAAAGTAGATTTGCTTCTTCCATCACGTCCAGCGCAAGCAACAGGCCGAGCGTGAAGCCGCAGGAAAAAAGGTTTTCCTCTCCTGCGAACGATAATTGTGAATGTAGATTGGCATAGGCTTGGAAACGCTGGCAATCGTCAAGCGACATTTTTTCCATGAAATAGCGTTCCTCGCTCTCGATTTTGCGAACGGTTTCAAGCAGTTCCTCGCTTCGGGGTTCTTTCCGTTCCCACGGGATAATATCGCCATTAAAAAGACCATGCAGAATTTTTCTGCTCATAGAATTTCCCCCTTGCCCTCAATCAGTTCCGCCATCAACTGCGCCCCAAGATGAAACGCATACCGAAATCTGTCAAAGCTCATCATGCCCTCGATTTTCGTGTCAGCGTCAAAGTAGGCTTCCCCACGCCACTGTAGGTCATATCCCGCTCCTCTGCGATTTCCTTTACCCTTGCGATTAGCGAAGATCGCAGCTCCTTGTCCCAATTCCCCGTATATTCAAAAGGCACTCCATTATTCTCAATATGGATCAAACACCCGCCATTGAACTCGTTTTGTGATAACCACCTGTAATCAACAGCTTTTTGATTTTGCAGTGAATACAGGATTGAGCGGAAAACACTGGTAAACTCGGCCTCTGCGCGCCTCATCATATGTCCTTCCGCGATATGCACAATGGAAATTGCCATTAAAATCAAAATACATCCGGTGGATACCGCGCACATAATGGTCAGCCGCTTTCTCAACCTTTTAAGCATCCGTAACCTCCAACATGTATCCCACCCCCCGCATGGTTTTGATCTGCAAGTTACTTCCCACTGCAAGTAAGTGACGGCGCAGAAAATAAATATAGCTTTCCAGATTGCTTTCCTCGACGCCTGCGTCAGGCCCCCAAACCCTTGATAACAGGATGGAGCGGGGAATGGTTTGATTCATATTTTGAAATAAAACCTCGGCTAACCGCAATTCCCGTACGGAAAGCCGGCACACACCAAGCTTTCCCAGCAGGGAGCTTCTCGCGGCATCAAATGTTACATCTGCAATCGTGATTAACCCAACAAGGTCGATTTTTTGTGGACGCCGGCACATGGCCCGGACTCTGGCAAGCAGTTCTTCCACAGCAAATGGTTTAACCAGATAATCATCTGCTCCGGCATCCAATCCCTCCACACGTTCCTGTATCGTGCCTAATGCGGTGAGAATCAAAACCGGTGTTGATACTCCATCTTTACACAACCGCTTCAACACACTAATGCCGTTCATCACCGGCAACATGCGGTCCAGAAGGATCAAGCCATGGGCCTGCTGGCGGGCCCAATGCAAACCGTCGTCCCCATCGGTGCAGGTATCTACCGTATAGCCCTCTTGGGTCAGATGAAATGTCACCATTTCACAAAGAGCGTCATTATCCTCAATGATTAGAATACGCACAGAAACACCTCCTTAAAGAGTAAAGCCCAACGACCAGCCTTGCTCCGACCAGGCCCAAAGAAGATTGAAGCAGTGAGTACAGCAGCGGCAGATCCGGACGGAATTTGGGGACAGTAACAAAGCTTATCAATTGCATTTTGGATTGTGCGAAAGCGTCTCCCCAGAACTCGAAATCAGACCACCGCGAAGGGATCAGGCCGCTTGGCAACAAATATACGGTAAAAATAATCAGGGCAACACCCAATATCAACATCCACAACGATATAATGCCGTGCCGCAGAATATAATGCCGCCATACAATATGGTATCCTCTAAGCCAATGCAGCACCACAAGAAGTGCTGCCGCAACAGGCAAGCCGGACAACATTCCCGCAATTTCCGTGTATATGCCGGTGTTTGTTACAAAGGTTGGCGAAAGACCGTGCCGCATGGAAAACGTGTCCGCATTCGCTGTTCCCGCTACGGAAATATTGGGCAGAGCAAATGGATTTGTCGCATCAACCTGAAAAAGCACGGTATCCGATGGGCCATCTATCATATCTCTGACTATATATTCTTTTCCACTATATTGTAGCATACATCCGACCGCTTTGTCAGTGCCAAACAGATTGACCGCAGTTTTCCGGTCAAGCAGACAACCGTTTAAATCCTCCGCGGACAATGTTTGCGTTACGGGAAGAACTAGGCGGCTATCCCCATATATCAAGAGTGCAGAGACTTCACTTTTACGGCCGGGAGCCTCCAAGGTTTGATTGTCAATCTGTGTCCACATGCTGTATCGCAAGGGTGCTCGCGCGAGATTTTCAGTATGGGCAATGGCATTGAAATCAGCCGCCGTCATGCCTTCCAGTCCGTGATAAGTAACGATGGGAGTGCCCTTGGCAAGATCGGAATAAGCGCTGCGGCTCAACAGACAGCATAGGACGCATACCGCGAATACCGCTATGAAAACGGCGGCACGGGTGATTTTTCGATTGAACATTTTCATTGCCAAATCACTCCCGCTCTGCGAGACGGATGCGGTCGCCGTCCGACACCGCTTTATTGGCCTGCGTGATGATCTGGGAACTTCCGGTTAATCCCCCCGCTATCGCGGCATTTTGTAAAAAATGCGCGCACCACCCCCTGCTTGCCAAGTATAATCAGCACGTGATGATTATAATGGTTATCCGACAAAACTTTTCATCGGAACAGGCAGAATAAAGCGGTGAAAGCACAAGGTTTTTGAATCAAAAGATTCCGATAAAAAAGCCCGGATTCAGCTTTTAGAAGATGAGCGAAACCGGGCTTTTTGTGAAAGTTCCGATAATATTTTTTACAATAGAGCCTACCGCAATCCGGTCAGACGCTTCAAAGTGTCTTCATCTGAAATGGTGAAGCGTTCCGACGAAAGCTTTGCGTGAAGCGGGTTAGCAGCTGGAGTTGCTGCCGCAATTGCTTTCCGTTTGTGTTCGGTGTCGGCATGGGCGTAAACTTGAGTGGTTTCAAGGTTGGCGTGGCCAAGCCATTGCGACACGAGAGTCAAATCCATGCCCTGTTGATAGAGGTGCATCGCACGGCTGTGGCGGAATAAATGAGGATGGATTTTTTCGGGAATCTCCGGGCAATGTAAGCGTGCCTTAGCCCCGTAGTCTTTCAGTAAATACCTGATGCGCCTGTCGGACAACGGATTTATTTGGCCGCGAATTTCGGAATAGAACAACGGCGCCTGTGAGTATTGCGACTCGGCAGGATGAAATACCGAAAGATATTTTTGTAAGTGCAGTACAGTTTTTTCCATAAGAGGCACACAACAAATTTTATTGCCCTTGCCGTGCAGCGTTATGGTAGGCGTTTTGCCAAACCGCAGATCGCAGAGTTTAATGTCAACAATCTCCCCAACACGCGCTCCGGTGTCGTACATCAGAATTATTAAAACCCTGTCGCGAAAACCTTTCGGAGACGCTGTATCAATATGCTCGACAATCGCTGTAATATGCGGGCGGGACTCTGCGTACAGGCATTCGAGAGCGCCTGTAAATACCAAAATGCTCGCGGAATGATACTTCATTCGGACAGAGGCAGCCAGTTCACCAGTGCCGTCTTTCGCGCCTCGCTTGTAGGCTTCGGGGCAATCCAGAGCATGAGCGGCACCGGCAAATGCTATGATAACGCCAGAATGGAGAGCTTCTTTGCTACGTTGAAGAAAGAAAAACTCTATCGTATCCATACAGACCGCATCCCGATGGCGCAGGTTAAGACTATCATTTTCCGCTATATCATGGTCTACTACAACAGGCAGCGTATCTATACCTCCAACCCAGGCGGCTGGCCTCCGGCCATTTACAGAGAATCTTGTTCACAGATAGCGGCTTAATGATTTTTCAGAATTTTGGGTGTTTTCTGACTACACTTTTCTTGACATTTCCAATTCTTCCTCCGGCTTGGTAACGATCTGGCGGGATTTGTACCAACAAGCGGCTTCCCGGCTTGCAGGTGCGGAAGGTGGACGCAAATACAAACGAGCCGCTTTCCGGCGCAAAATTCCGCGTCGAGAAGATGAACGGCGAGCGCATAGGCGATTTTATCACCAACAGCGCGGGATTTTTCGTCGTGTCCGACCTTGAAGCGGGCTGGTATGTTGTTTATGAAACACGGGCCCCGGCCGGGTATATCATGGACAGCACGCCGCAGAACGTGGAGTTAAAGCCGAACAGGACAGCGGTTGCTTCCCAGACAGATACCCTTCTACGAGTCGTACCTTTTCCTCTGCTGATGCTTTCCATTTGTGTGGCATGAATTTACCCCCAGTTACAAACAGTGTTTTTTATTTCACTGTCCTAAGGGTAGCATATCATGGCTTGAATCGCGGCGCTCGGCATAATGTAGGCATATTGTTTTTTGTGTGGAGGTCTTTTATCAAGTTCATTGTCATCGACTTTCGCGTTATCCCAAGTCCGATAAAACCAATTTTTATCTACAGCCCCATCCTTTTGCAGAACCTCATAAAATTGTCAATCGTCAAAGCCATATCGCTTCTCGAGCGGTGACGCGCCTCGAAAAAGCTTACCGCCACACGGTTGATGCTTATGATAGAGGACACGCCTTCGGCATAAGCCGGTTCCACATCATTGCCTATATCCCCGACCACCGCAACGACAGGTATATTCGCCTGTTTCGCCCTTCTGGCCACGCCGATTACCACTTTGCCGCGAAGGCTTTGTCCGTCGATCTTGCCCTCTCCGGTCAAAACCATGTCCGTACCGATGAGTTCTTCATCAAATCGGACGGTATCCAGTACGGTCTCTATCCCCATTTGCAGCTTCGCGCCGAAAAATGCGAGCATTCCCGCGCCCATCGCTCCGGCGGCCCCCGCGCCCGGAATGTTCGACAAATCCGTGCCGAGATCACGATTTATTATGTCGCTTAAATGCCGAATCCCTGCGTCGAGCAGTTCCACAAGCTCCGGCGTCGCACCCTTTTGCGGCCCGAATATATGGCGCCCATGGATCCGTACATCGGGTTGTCTATATCGCACATCGCAATCATTTTTATATGATTGAGAGTTTTATCCCTGCCCGATACATCAATTCGCTCAATTTTTGTGAGCGTACCGCCCGTTGGAATAAAGCTTTCGCCACTTTCGTTATAGAACTTTACTCCGGCAGCACAGGCGGCGCCGCAGCCCCCGTCGTTTGTGGCGCTTCCGCCAAGCCCGACTATGATCTTCTTTACACCTTTTTGGGCGGCGTCAAGGATCAATTCCCCAACGCCGTATGTCGTCGCTTTCATCGGGTTCTTGCGATCTTCGACCAGCGGTAAGCCCGCGCATGCGGCCATTTCAACAACGGCTGTTTTTCCGTTATCAATAAGGCCGTAAAAACCCTGCATATCCTCAAAAAACGGATTTTTCACCTTTACTGTCTCTTTCTTTCCAGAGGCTGCCTGTAAAAAACAATCCACGCTGCCCTCGCCTCCATCGGCCACCGGAATTGATACAACATTCGCTTCGGGGTAGTATTTTCGTATTTGTTCCCGCATGATAGCACAGATCTCTGTTGAAGCCATCGTGCCCTTGAAGGAATCCGGAATCAAAACTATTTTATTCACTCTAATGCCTCCGTTCTTTTCGCGTATCTATGCCCTGTAACCTGTGCGGCATCGTTTCTTTGGAAAGCTACGCCGTACAGGCATTATCCGACGATATACGAATCAGGTCGATTCCCTCTATCCCGCATTCTATGGTATCATCTGGGTTTTCGGTATATCCATCTAAAATTATAATCTCATTCCATACCTTCCGTCAATCCTCAAGCAATGCCCATGCGCGGTTGAGCACACGTTTTGCGTTTGCTACCACCGCATCGGGATCCTCGTCTTTCCACGGCTTGACCTCAAAGGAAAGCACCATCGGATCCGCCGCGTTCATAAATCCCTCGTTCTTCAGCACACGCAGGAATTCCAACAGCTCGGCGGTGTCGTTGGAGCTGTTCGGGAAACCGAAGCGCTGGTGAAGATCGCCGTAGCCTTCGGCGGAGGTGTCCTTGCATACTGTGTTTCCAATATGCAGGTGGGTGATATACGGGCGCAGTGTGCGCACGACAAACTCGGGCGTTTCGTATGTCATGGGGATATGTGAGAGGTCGATCAGCAGGCCGAAATTCTGATGTGACGTCCGCATTTCAGCTGCAAACTGCGCGGCATACGGCGCGGGACCGACGAGGGAAGCTTTGTCGATATTGTAGTCGAACACCTCAAGCTCGACCGTCATATCCTTTTTCTTCGCGTAATCGCAGAGGTTGCGGGTGGTTTTGAGAAGCTGCGCATATGCCCGGTCCCTCGTTTCCGGCTGCCACTTGCCTGAAAGAAACGCGATACCGCCGGCTCCAAGCTGTTCCGCCTCATCAATGGCTTCGATAAGGGTCGCCTCGGCTTTTTTGCGCTCCGCCTCGTCGAGATGGTTCGGGTTGAGCCCTGTGGTCAAAAGGCGCGGCTGCGCGCCATAGCATACCTTCACATGGGCTATGTTAAAAAGCTTTGCCGCCTGTGTGCGGGTTTCGCTGTTCTTGATCCATGTCAGCTCGACGGCGTCAAAGTAATCGTCATACGCGATTTTCCTAAGATGCGTAAGCGTATCGGGATCCTCACCTTTCATCATAGAAGGGTACGCCATAAAGGCAATCAAGCCGACCTGATAATATTTGTGGATGGATTCTTTCAACTGGGTGCTCTCCTTTATATATAAAATTAAATTGCCCTAAAAAACATACTCGTTCACGTTGCCGAGCGCCGCACCCATGGAGCAGTCCATGATCGGGGCGATACGATATCAATTTCATAAAATAAAATGTCCCCCCCGCGATGAAGAGGATATCGCGAGGGGAATATGTTTTGTTTATCCGGCTCATCTTTTCAGCGGTTGACGACGTTGACCGGCGTACCATTCTTGAACTGCGCAAGGTTGTCGACCGCTATGTCCATCAGGCGCTGCCGACTTTCTTTGGGCGCCCATGAAATGTGCGGCGTGATAATGCAGTTTTTTGCCTTTAAGAGCGGGTTGCCGCCTTTGATCGGCTCACTTGACACAACATCCAACCCCGCGGCGTACACCTTGCCGCTATTGAGAGCGTCGGCCAGATCCTGCTCGACGATCAGTGGACCACGCGAATTGTTGAGGATGATAACGCCATCCTTCATCCTAGCAATAGTGTCCTTGTTGATGATACCCTCGGTCTCCGGGAAGAGCGGGCAGTGCAGCGCGATGGCGTCCGACTGTCCCAACAGCTCGTCCAACGAGACGTAAGCGTCGGCAACCTCTTTGCCGGAATCGCTCTGGAAGCCGTCGAAGGCAAGCACCTTCATGCCCAATGCCTTGGCGATTTTACCGGTCGCCTGTCCTATGCGCCCAAAGCCGATGATACCCATCGTCTTGCCCGCCAACTCGATCAACGGGTAATCCCAGAAGCACCAGTCCGCGTTGTTCTCCCACCGGCCGTCATGGACCATGTCGGAGTGGTGGGCGACGTGGTGGCAGATTTCAAGCAGCATTGCAATCGCGAACTGCGCCACGGCAGCGGTACCGTAGGTTGGGATGTTGCAAACGACGACTCCTTTCTCCTTGGCGGTTACGACGTCTACGACGTTGTAGCCGGTCGCCAGTACACCGACGAACTTGATGTTCGGGCGGCGCTCGAATGCGACCTTGCGTAACGGGGTCTTGTTGGTATAAACCGCCTCGGCGTCTCCGACACGGCGGATAATCTCCTCGTCGTCGTTTAACGGGGTGCGGTCGTATACGGTTAGTTCACCGAGCGCCTCAAGTCCGGACCAACTCAGGTCGCCGGGGTTTTCGGTGTATCCATCCAAAACAACAATTTTCACAGGCAATTCTCCTTTTATATTCAGCTTCTATGGCAAATAATCGAGACTCGGCAATCCACCAAGCCTCAATGTTTTCAGGTTTTTTTCTTCAATAGCCTTATTAATTGCTTGCGGCAGCTTTTTTGCTTGCCATCGCCTTTTTAATCAAGGGGAAGCTAAACGAAATGATGCTGGCAGCGATTAACACAATACAAATCGGGCGAGTAAAGAAAGACTCTATGGCGGCCATACCGGAGCCGGTCTTGATAATCGTGCGCACAAGACCGCGCTCCGCAATCGGCCCAAGGATATAGCCTAAGACCACGGCGGAAAGATCGATCTTCATCCGTTGGAGGAAGTAGCCCAGAATACCGCAGATAAGCATAATATAAACTTCGGCATAAGTATTGTTGCAGGAGAAAGCGCCTAATACCGTCAGCACAATGATACCGCTGGTAAGGAAGTTCTGTGGAATGCGATTGACTTTGGCAAACTGCTTGGCACATGAAACGCCGATGATGACCATCAGGAACGCGGAAGTCAGGATGCCAAAAATAAATGGATAGGTTATATGCGCCTTTGCTGTAAAAAGGTCGTTACCGGGCGTCAGGCCATGAAGCATCAGAGCGCCCATTAAAACGGCGGAGACCGCATTGCCGGGGATAGCGAGCGTCATCATCGGGATCAAAGATCCACCGATAACGCCGTTATTGGCGCTCTCAGGGCCGGCGACGCCTTCGCGATGGCCGGTTCCGAAAAGCTCGGGAGTCTTTGATATACGCTTCGCTTCGTTATATCCCATAAAAGCCGCTATGCTACCTCCCGCGGCGGGGATGATGCCAATGATAACACCGACGATACCGCACCAGAGATAGGTGATTGGATAGTAACACAAGTCTTTAAGCTTAATGCGATACTTATTAACCAGTGAAAGCGATGCGTCCATATTGACGGTTCCGTCTCTTTTCGCTACCATGGACAAAACCTGGGAAATGGCGTAAATGCCGACCAATGTAGGAACCGTGGGCAACCCGCTTATCAGACTCGCCTGACCGAAAGTAAAGCGTGCGAGACCGTACTGTGGATCCATTCCAACACATCCTAGCAGCAGACCGATACAGCCGCCGATAAGACCTTTTATAACGCTTTTGGAAAGGGACGCGATAATGGTTAATCCAAAGATGGCTAGGCAAACATTTTCCTGTGTGCTGAACCTGAGCGAAAACTCAGCGAGGGAGGGCGCAATGGTAAGCAACGCGACAAAGCCGATTATAGTACCCCAGAAAGAAGCGACGGCGGATTCGACCAGTGCTTCTGTCGCTTGCCCTTTGAGCGCCATCGGGTGGCCGTCCCATCCTGTTGCCGCCGCGCTGGGCGTACCGGGCGTATTAACCAGAACAGCGGAAATTGAGCCGCCGTAAGTCGCACCAACGTAAGTGCCCGCGAGCATTATAAGGCCTGTCGCAGGGTCCATGCCGTAAGAAACCGGAATCAAAACCGCAATCGCGGTCGTTGCGGATAAGCCTGGCATCGCACCGAAAGTGATACCGAGCACCGTTCCGAACAGCACGGCAAGCAGATTAACCGGGAGAAGCGAGGTAGTAAGGCCCATCAAAATATTTTCCATCGTTCAATTCTCCTTTCACATATGGAGGGCCGCTAAATCAGAAGGCCGGCAGGCAACGGTATATTCAAAAACATTTTGAACGCCAAATAAACAACGATATCCACGCCCAACGCAACCGCGATGTACATCCACTTTTTCTGCGTTTTGGTGTGCCAGAAAGAATACCCGGCAACAAAGACAAATGTCATAGTAAAGTAACCGATAATGCTTGCAAGAAAAATATAAGCAAAAGATACACCCAAAGTGATTATAACAGAAAGAGACTGTTCCTTTGTCAGCGGCGCGGGGACGCTAATCGCGAGTTCTTTCTTTTCCCTGTAAATTGTTGTGCCAAGCTGAACCGCCGTAAATACAAAGCCCACTCCGCAAACGATATAGGGATAGTTGCGTATCTTTTCATTCGCACCGCTGGTCAGCACAATAAACGCGGCAAATGCCGCCATAATAACCAGCAGTCCCATTTTCTCTCTTTTATACAAGATGGCTCATTCTCCCTTCTGGATGAATTGTTAATAAATTCCAAAGAAAATCCTGGCCGGTATAAATAACCTAAAGCGGTTAATGGCTGTGGGCCTGCCCACTTTGGCAGGCCCGTTTAACATTATTATTTAATGACACGCACAAACGGAGTGGTTAAAAGCCAACAAAACGGGTAAAGGGAGAGTTTGTAGGAATCGAAAGGTTATCCATAAATTTCGGCAAACAGCACTTTGTAGGTTGACATCAAGTTCTCGGCAAGCATGTCATACTCCTTGTAATCCAAATACTTGATTGGGAAACCAAGATCGTCGGCCTCAGCCAGGAACTCTTCGTCAGCACAGACCTGACCGATGATGCCGGACCAGTATTCAATGACCTCGGGAGCGGTGCCGGCCTTCATAGTATAGCCCCGGTTGGTAGTAAAGACAACATCATAGCCTTTTTCGCTAAGGGTAGGGATGTCAGGGAGATTTTCAAAACGCTCGGGTCCGGCAGTGCAAAGAACGACGATCTGGTCATTCTGAATCATGGGCAGAGCCTCGGAGTAGGACACCGAGAGCGCATCGATGTGGCCGCCGAGAAGGTCGCTCTTAGCTTCAGCGGCGCCATCGAAGGAAACAATCGTCAGTTCAATGCCTGCTTTCTGGTTAAGCACGTAGGGCGTTAAGTAGGCATCATTGCCGGTACCCGAGCAGCCAATGACAACCTTACCGGGATTAGCCTTGACGTAGTCAATAAATTCATCAAGATCATTATAAAGGCCATTATCCTTGGGAACGGCGATAAGGCGCTGATCCTGCATAATTATAGCTACCCGGGCAAAATCTTCCATATAATCGTACTCCAGGGGCTTATCCGGCGTAGGAACATAGGTAGGCGAGGGGTTCATGGCACACATATAGGCGCCATCCGCATTATACTTAAGCATATCAGCCGGACCGATAGTTCCGCCGCCACCGGCGATATTGTTGATAACAACATCAGTATCTGTGTACTTGGCAGCATGCTTGGCCAACAAACGCGCGCCTAAATCCATTGCGCCGCCGGCAGCATAGGGAACAATAAGGGTGAGCGTTTTGGGGGGAGTATAGCTGGCAGTGGTTGGGGCGTCGGAAGAGGGAGCCGCCGCAGAGGGGGTCTGACTGGAAGCCGCCGTAGAGGGAGCCTGGCTTGAGCCGCAGGCAGCTAAACCTATAATCATGGCAAGTGATAGGGTAAGCGCAAGAAATTTCCTCATGTCTTTCTTCTCCTTTTCAGTATTAATGTGTTTCGGTTTGAAGGGAACCAATCTATCTGTTTACGCTTCATAAGCATCGTCAATGATTTCAAAGCCCTTTTCAATTATTGCCTTTTCAACCCATCCGCGATTCATGGTTCCATTTTTTGCAGGTTCCAATTTCCCTGCGTCTTTTATCTTGAACTCTTTTGCCGCTTTCAGGATTTCCGGGGCGTCCCCCCTGGGAATAACTACAACGCCATCGGGATCCGCCAATATTACATCACCGGGATTTACGCTGATTTCACCACAGCTGACAGGAACATTAATCTCACCGGGTCCTTCCTTGTATGGTCCGCCGGGAGTTGTACCTGTGGCATAAACAGGGAAATCCCACTTCCCAATTTCATCAATATCACGAATAGGACCGTCTAAAATGATGCCGGCAACTTTCTTCGTGTACATCAAATAAGCCATCATGATTTCTCCCAGGAGCGCACGACCCTGTTCGCCCTCGTTTGAGACTACCAGAACATCGCCTTCCTGACAATAATTAAGAGCTGCGTGGAGAGCGAGGTTGTCTCCTGCTCTCAACTTAACAGTAAAGGCAGGTCCTACCATCATTTGATCTTTTGGTTTGCTGACAAGGTGAATGCGTGGATTCATTGCCGAATTTCTTTCCATCACATCGCACACATTGGACGCGGGAATTTCCTTAAACTCCTGCATCACGTTAAAATCCGGGAGCTTTCTTTTCAAGTAAACCCTTTTACCGACCGGCATATCTTTTTCCTCTTTTCTATATTGATTTTGAAAACAAATTACTCTAATATGTCTCTGATTTCAGGGACTATAAACTTCGGAGTACGCCCACTAAAGAAATCATCAATGGCTTGCGCGCAAGAAACAGACGCGCGCGCAGAGGCTTCTTTTGTAATCCCGCCAATATGGGGCGCGGTCAGCACGTTTTCCATCTTAAGTAAAGGGTTGTCTGGATCCATCGGCTCCTTTTCCAACACATCAAGTCCCGCTCCGGCGATTTTCTTTTCGGATAGTGCGCGAATCAGCGCCGCTTCATCTACGACAGAACCCCGGGCGGTGTTGATCAGATAGGCGCCTTTTTTCATCAAATCGAATTCTCTGTCCCCAACACTGTGGACGGTTTCCTTTGTTGCAGGGACATGTAGCGAGATATAATCGCACTTTTGGAATATCTCATCCCGATCCGTTACCAATTTGATGTAGTCAGGCAATTGGCCTCCGTTAAACGGATCATAAGCCAATATATCCATACCAAATCCAAGCGCGGCTTTCTCCGCCACCAAGATCCCTATATTGCCTAAGCCGATCAAGCCTAATGTTTTACCGTACAATTCAGTTCGTGGGATTCCCATTTTTGCGTAGCGATAGTCGATTACATAGTGCTCCTGAACCGCCTTAAAATTACGCGAACAGTAAAGCATGTAAAAAATCGCCAATTCTGCAACCGAAATGCTGTTCGCGTCCCCGGCAGTAACAACCAGTACTTTATGATGGCGTGCCGCCTCCAAATCGACCCCATCGTAGCCTGCCCCATGCCGCGCTATGATTTTCAGCTTAGGCGCCGCGTCTATAATTCTTTTCGTTATTTTTACGGTACGAACGATGATTGCATCACAGTCTTTAATATCCGCGATAATATCGTCCTCTTGTACCCCGCTCCCTTCCACAATTTCATAGCCATGTGCACGCAGATAGTCGTGTCCTTCAGTTTGAAGCGGTTGGGGAAGCAGCACTCGAATAGCCATATTTCCTCCTTATTTTGCATTTAATCTCTTAGGGTTCAATTCCCCGCAGCTCTGCTGCGCTTCCTTATAAAAAACAGAACGCGTAGCTAAGATTAGGGGGATTGATACCCCGCAGTCTCTGCTGCGGGGTAGTTCATTAATGTAATAGACTCATGATTTCTGTACGGCTGTTAACAGGTTCGAAAACCTTGCCCACATTACAACTATATACTGCACATTAAGAACAGCATATCAATTCAGCAAGAATCTTCTGCCTAAACAATAGCAAGTTTTCTCTCCGATGTCCAACAGGCATTTTACGAATAACAGAGTGGACCAACAAGTATTTCTTGTTAATCCACTCTGTTATTCATGTTGATACTTTTTTAACTATTGACAATTTATAATTGTTACATTATTATGACTACAAAGATATCAGCATCGCAAAACTGACTATTCTAAAATCTAACGCGGAGGTAGAAACGGTTTCATCACGTTTTGTGCTTTTCGCAGAAAGACATGTTTAATATGAACTTAAAGAGTATGGAGTATTTTCTTGAGGTTGCAAAGGATCTGAATATGACTACAGCAGCACAACGGCTTTACATCTCTCAGCAAGCGCTAAGCCTGCAGATACAAAAGTTGGAGCAGTACTATGGTACCGCACTGTTTGAGCGCCAACCAAAATTACAACTTACATATGCAGGTCAGCAACTCGTTGAAAGTGCAACAGCTATCTTGCGTGAGAATGAGACATTGGTAAATCTTCTTTCTGATATTAGTAATAACCACTATGGCTCCTTACGAATTGGCATTTCGGCACTCCGCGCCATAGCATGTTTCCCGTTGATACTGCCTGCATTTAGCCAGCGTTGGCCCAATGTTTCTCTTCAACTGACAGAAGACGCTACACCAATAATGATACAAATGTTATATGATGGCATGCTCGATGTATTGGTCTCTCCTTTGGAAGGCCGTACGGAATCCTCTGCTTTGAGCAATAAAATTGAAAGCATCTTTTTGCTAGATGAGAAAAATTATCTGGTGTGTTCTGATGTATTATTGAATCGATACTTTGGCAACAGAAGCACACAAATCAAACAGCAGGCAATGAAAGGGACGGATTTAAGGGAGTTTTCTGAAATGCCGTTTATTCTGAACAAGCAATCAATGCGACTTCGAAAACTTGCAGATGCATGCTTTCATGATGCAGGTTTCAAGCCAAAAGTTTATATTGAATCCAATAATAATGACCTGATTATTTCACTGTATTCCAGTCATCTGGGCGCATTTTTTTGCCGCGGCTCGCGGCTTCCTCAACTTATGACCGCATTTCCGGATTGTAACGCATTTCCAATTAAAAACTCCGGTTCATTTCTTCATGTGCCTGTCTATCTTATGTATCGAAAAATGCGCCCTCAACCTGCACATGCCATTTCCTTCATGAACCTATTGCAAGAGGCATGGAAAAAATTATCTGACTAGACAATGGGATTCATGCTCTGAGCATCAAGATATATTTAATACGAACAGATGGTAGCGAAAAGACTAAACTCAATGATGATGGGTGTGTGGAAATCAGCGTAGTTGGAGACTGGGTATTCTACCTCAATGGGAGCGATGGGAGTAAGCTCTACAAGATACGTACAGATGGCAGCAGCAAGACCAAGCTCAATGATGAAAAAAGTTTCTGTATAAATATTGTAGACGATTGGATATATTACAGCACTCAATACTATGGCAAAAAACTCTATAAAATGCGCATAGGTGGCAGTGGCAAAGCCAAGCTCAATGATGATGAGTGTAGTCATGTTAACGTAATAGGTGATTGGGTGTATTATCACAAGAAAAACGATGACAAGCAGGGCAGTAGTAATCTCTACAGGATACGCACAGACAGCACAGAACGCCAAGTCGTGGATTGAGGATAATAATATGGGAAATGAAATTTTTAATCTCTTAGGGTTCAATTCCCCGCAGCTCTGCTGCGCTTCCTTATAAAAAACAGAACGCGTAGCTAAGATTAGGGGGATTGATACCCCGCAGTCTCTGCTGCGGGGTAGTTCATTA
>Ga0153996_1000647_pt1 | contig 15383 bp, 13 predicted proteins | sample TSNC080MetaG_FD_104728 | JGI IMG/M metagenome (GOLD analysis project Ga0153996, IMG submission 104728) | Attine ant fungus gardens microbial communities from North Carolina, USA - TSNC080 MetaG | ecosystem: Host-associated > Fungi > Mycelium > Unclassified | place: USA: North Carolina, Lumber...
AAGTCACTCTCCGCCCCGACAACCTTGTCTTGCCGCCGGAGCCTTCTTTCTCTTATTGCTAAGTACATTTCCCTCCGATGTTGCACATTATTCCAGAACGGAGTGTAGTTTCTATCTATTATCTTCCACTTCCGTTCCTCTGAATTCCGAACTTGACAGAATTTACAGACTTACTCCGGTTCCTGTCGTGTTTAAACTCTGATGTCTCGCCAGTCTGTAGCTCCCTCCTCTGGGAGTAATTCCATTCCCCTCAACAACCGAACTATCGGTCGTTTCACTTCCGGCCTCTCAAGGAGGTCAAGACGTCTCCAATCGGGGACATCTCGCACCCCGGTACGACCCTGCTCATCCCTATCTCCAGTGGAATCTTCGGAATTTCACGGTGTTGATCCTTCCACTGTCCCTCACGTCGACGACGACCTGGACTGGGTTGATGCTCCTATTCCTATTCTTACTCCTGCGTTTCGAACTTCACCCCCCGTTGCTGACCATAACCCCGTTAACAATCAGCTAGCTGAGGCTCTCCGACAACTATCAGATAACCTTAACAGAGGATCAGTACCAAAACCTCACCAATCGAAGGCCTGCATTCCGGATATCTTCGATGGCTTCGATCCTCACAAACTTAACCACTTCCTATTCCAATGCCGACTCTTCTTCCGCGCCAACCCTTTGCAATTCTCCACCGATGAAGAAAAAATCAATTTCGCGTTGACCTACCTCTCCGGTGTAGTGCAAGATTGGTTCGAAGTCGCATTACAACAGGAAGACCTTGGCTATACACAACCCTGGCTCTCTACCTGGCACCTCTTTGTGGACGAACTCCGGGTACATTTCGGACTTTCGGACCCAGTAGAGGACGCCGCCAACCTCATCGATAATCTCCGTATGAAGCCAGGAGATAAAATTGCCACCTATAATGTGGAATTTATGCGGTATACAGCACAGCTAAACTGGGGTGATTCAGTCCTATGCCATCGTTTCTACCAGGGGTTGCCAAATCGCCTCCAGGATCCAATAGCAAACCGGGAACAGAGCAAACCCAATTCCTTCCAAGCCATGTATCAATTGGCAATCACCTTCGACAATCGCTATTGAGAACGAAACTGCGAACGAGATCGTTTCCAGAATACGGAAAAGGACGCAGCAGACAGCCATAACCGAAGACAAGGGAAAACGACCCAGTACGTTGCCTCCTCACAAAACTCCGTTCCGTCTCGCCCCCAATCATCTACAGCTCCGCCACAGACCGCACCCTCTCGGAATTCTCAAAAACCCCCCAGAGCATCTCCCATCGCCAAATCGCCATCTCCGTCCACTCCGCGTGTTGATCTCTCCGACAAACTAGGCAGAGACGGAAAGCTAAACGATAACGAGCGCAAGCGCCGTATCGACAATAATCTCTGCCTATACTGCAGATCGAAGGACCACAAGGTAGACGGATGCCCTAGAAAACAACCGGTAAGGGCACGCCTAACTACTCTGGAGGAACAAGAGACTCCACTCTCCAAGAATCTCTCAGAAAACTAGAGCGCGGCTCCCGAGACTCAGCACAAACTGGGAGTCGCGTTGAACTCGTTTGTGCAACTACGAGTCCAATGCATCTCAATGCGTCTGCTCTTTCCGATCCAAACTCTCTCTGTATACCCCTCATCTCTCCCCTGGTGTGTGCTTTGGACTATCTCCAGCCTATACCCATCCAAACGCTGATAGATTCCAGATCTACACACTGTTTCTTGGACTCTGCCTTTGCTCGTGGACATTCTCTGCCTACTACTCCTACTCCTCCTGTGGAACTGCGCTTGTTTGATGGAACCTCGAATAATATTATCTCCGAGGTAGTATCGTTGCCTGTAAAATTTCCTTCTGGTGAATGCATGACTCTTGACTTCTATGTCACCCCGCTTGATTCTTGCTGTTCGCTGGTATTAGGTCATTCTTGGCTCACCCGCTACAATCTGTTGATTGACTGGGTTTCCGGGTCAATATCTTTTCGACCACCATCAGTACTCCAAAGTCCGGCTTCTGTTCCTCCTGTTGAAACCTTGGTAAATCCTCCGTTCTCTCCAGCGGAAAACCCTCTGCAGTTCACCCCATCTGAGACACTCCCGTCTAACTCCAAGCGACCTCATATCGCGATTATCAGTGCGCCAGCCCTACTCCGGGCATCGCACCTTTCAGGCTCGAAAACATTCTCCCTCCAATTCCGTTCCACAATACAGGCCAAATCCACCACCATCTCCGAGAAAATCGACCTCTCCGCTATTCCGGAAGAATACCACGAGTATGCCGATGTTTTTAGCAAGTCCAAAGCAGAAACACTCGCCCCCCACTGTCCTTATGACCTCCAAATCGACTTAGAAAAAGATTCCCATCCGCCGGTAGGAACTATCTATTCATTATCCAAATTCGAACAGGAAGCACTGAAGGAATTCATCGACGAAAACCTCACCAATGGATTCACCCGCTCAACGTCTTCACTTCACGGAGCTCTGGTTTTGTTCGTAAAAAAGAAAGACGGTTCCCTCCAGCTCTGTGTAGATTTTCGTGGTCTCAACAAAATCACGAAGAAGGATCGATACCCACTTCCTCTCATTTCCGACCTCTTAGATTCCCCCGCAAAGCTCACATTTACACCAAGATCGACCTTCGGCACGCGTATCATTTGGTCCGCATTGCCGAGGGAGACGAATGGAAAACCGCCTTCTAGACTCGCTATGGTGCCTTCAAATGGTCAGTAATGCCATTCGGACTAACTAACGCTCCAGCCGCATTCCAACGCTTCATGAACGACATGTTCTCCAATCTCCTGGATGTGTGCGTAGTAGTCTACTTGGACGACATCCTGATTTACTCCGATGACATCACACAACATCGGAAACACGTCAAAGAAATACTAAAAAGACTCCAGAAATCGGGATTGTACGTGAGAGCAGAGAAATGCGAGTTTCACTCAGACTCCGTCGAGTATCTAGGCTATGTTCTATCTCCATCTGGTTTGACCATGTCTGACGCTAAAGTGAAAACAATTCAGGAGTGGCCGGAACCGAAGAAAGTAAAAGACATTCAGTCCTTCTTAGGATTCGCCAACTTCTACAGACGCTTCATTTTCAACTATTCAGACATAGTCATTCCGCTCACTCGTCTGACCAGAAAAGATACTCCTTGGAATTTCGACGAGAATTGTAAAAAAGCATTTAACACCCTAAAACAAGCCTTCACCTCCACTCCTATCCTTACGCATTGGGTTCCGGACGCACAACTCGTCGTGGAAACCAATGCCTCAGATTACGCTCTCGCTGCCATTCTTTCCATTCGTCTTGGCACCAAACCGGACGCCCTAACTAGACGATGGGACGTCTACCCAAAAAGGGGAGATAATGGCTACGCTTCAGTGAACTCTCACAATTTCCGCCCAGTTTTTACTCACGAACAAATTGCAGCATCCCTCCGAGCAACTATCCTCACTACTCCGACACTTCGCGCAGCCACGATATTGGATCAAAACCAACTCCACTCTGATATCCTGGCAACACTTCCCTCCGACTTTTCCATCTCCAACCACTTATCCCATCCGGAAGGATGTTGGTCCAAAGACGACACAGGTTTCCTCAGAATTGACGACAGAATGTACGTTCCAGATAACGCCAACTTACACCTCCGAGTTCTCCAGTATCACCACGACCATGTCCTAGCAGGACATTTGGGACAGAACAAGACACTGGAACTCATCCAGAGACATTATACCTGGCCAAACATCCGCGACGACGTACAAAAGTTCTGTAAGTCTTGCGTTACCTGTATGCGATCCAAACCGCAGTGTCACAGACCATACGGGTCCCTCCAGCAACTTCCTATCCCGGAGTGTCCATGAATTCAATTTCTATGGACTTCATTGAGAAACTCCCTTCCTCCTCCGGTTTCGACACCATCCTAGTTATAGTGGATCGACTGTTGAAACAAGCCATATTCATTCCTACCCACGACACCATCACTTCAGCGGAGCTAGCATGCCTTTTCGTTACCCATGTCTTTTCAAAGCATGGAGTCCTATCTCATATTACGTCCGATCGCGGCTCCGAGTTTGTCTCTCACTTCTTCTGCTCTATAGGCACCACCCTAGATATGAGACTTCACTTTATCAGTGGATACCATCCAGAGGCAAACGGTCAAGCGGAACGGACCAATCAGACATTGGAACAATATCTCCGTGTATATTGCAATTACCAACAGGACAACTGGTCGGAGCTACTGCCCCTGGCTGAATTTGCATACAACAACGCTCCTAGTTCCACTACTGGTGTCTCTCCATTCTTTGCCAACAAAGGGTACCACCCTAACCTCTTGGTATACCCGGAACGAGATATAGCTTCCTCTCGAGCCCGTGACTTCGTAACCGATCTTGATAAACTACAAAGCACACTCAAAGAGGAAATCGCTAACGCCCAAAGACAATATAAACCCTCTGCCAACTCTCGTCGACAACAACCACCGGACTTCCAAGTCGGGCAGGCAGTATTCGTCAAGTCACAATATTTCCGAATGACACGTCCGTCGAAAAAACTCTCCGAAAAGTATCTCGGACCATATAATATAATTGCCTAGCCCAGTTCGCAATCGTTCACACTCCACCTTCCGGAGACCATGAGGGCCGTCCACCCTGTATTCCATGTCTCTATGCTCGAACCAGCCACACCCAACACCTTCCAGCAACGCTCCAAACCTCCGCCAGCACCAGTAATCATTGACGGAGAACCAGAATACGAGATCTCCAAGATAGTCGACTCCAAGATTGACTGCCGGAGGGCATGCAAACTGCTCTATAAGGTTATATGGCTAGGATACAAAGATACCGACAACGACTCCGAATGGTTACCGGCAACGGAACTGGAGCACGCCAAAGAATTACTAAATGATTTCCATCTCAAGTATCTGTCTAAACCGGGACCATTACGACCCTAAATTACCTCCATCCCATTTCCTCGACTCCGTTCTCCACATTCAATCCACTTCAAAAAAAAAAAAACTATTATCCTTGAGTACTTGTACACATTCCGGAGTACAGTTTACTTTGTGCTGAATTGCTTACTTGTATTCCGCTCCGCAGTTTCCGTTGCCATCTGGTACTTGTATTCAAAGGCAGTCTCCGTTACAAAAAATTGGGTACTTGTATTCCTCCGCAGTTTCCTTGCAGTCGTCGACTACTTGTACTTTGCTTCACCATTGTCACTAATCACACCCATTTTCTATTTACAGAAGAAGACAAAATAAAATTCAAATTTATCAAAAAAGAAAAAAACAAAAAGATTACAAAATTCCGGTGCCGACAGAGTACGCAACCGGAGAAAATCTACTTCCCTCTTCTACACCCTCCATTCTATCTTCTTCTTGTCTCTCCATTTCTTCCTCATTATCCCCTCTGCCTGACCTATCCTCCCTCTGTTTTCCTTTTTCCTGACCCCCCTGTACCTCTGTGACTTCTCCTTCAGACTCCAGCCATGAAATTAACTCCTCGTCGGAGTCCTGACCCTTGATACCAGCCAATTTCTCCAGTGCCACCGCGATCCTCTGCATGTTTTTCCTCAAACCTCGCAACTCGCCTAAACCGTCAAGCTTCCTCAGAACCTCAGCTTTCCACTCCGCGTCCGTTTGTTGCTTGGCCTTCCTTGCTTTTGATCTCCTGGCTGTTTCCGCCTTGGCTTTCGCTCACGCCCTTTCCGCGTCAAAAGGCTTACAGGCAGCCTTGGCTTTGGCACAGGGGGCGCAGGAAGTTGCATGACTAAAAAGGAAGACTTAGCAAAATTTATAAATTCAGGCAAATTACTTACGGCAGATTTTGAGGAATACAGAGTATTCCGAAATCCGCGCATCTTTCACACAGACTCCCTCCGCCAACAGTTGATACTCCCATTTCCCTGGCCACCTCCTCACGTCGTTGATGAGCCTCCGGAGTTTCTTGTGGCAGATATCGAACACGTTGCCTCTTGCTCAAAGGCGGAAGGTCGATTAAGTTCATCTCCTCATCAGAAGGGGGAGATGAGGGTGGCAGAAAAGTCTTCATCCAATTCTTGCGCCGTTGTTGTTCCACGGCAGCGACGCGGTCTACCTCTAAATGTTGAGCCAGATCTCTCTGGCGATCTTCTTCTCTTCGCCGTGTCTCTTCCTCTTCCTGTTTTTTGCATGCCTCTTCCTCCAGTCTTTTCCACTCCGCGATTTTCGCCTGTTTGTGGGCTTGGCGCTCGGATCGTTCCTTCTCTTCCTGCTGTCGAAGCAGGTTTTCTGCCTCAGCACGTCTTTTTGCCAACCCAACCTCGTAAGACTCGTCATCGGAGTCAGAAAGGTTAGTGATTGAGGTGGAATTGAGGGACATGGTGGTATAGTTTCAGGATTAAAAGTCCGCAATGGAAAATTTTAAAAAACAGAGTCAGGTGATAATTAAATTGCTTATGCATAGAAGCTTCGAGGGCTCAGCCTTAAAGGGGGGGGGGTACTGTCATATTCCGGAAATATGATAATTATATAATTTATTTCTCCTAATTATTCTTCTAATATTAATAATAGTAGGATAGCGTACTAGACTACTCTCCTCCTATTCCGGACTTCCTATAAGTACTGAGTAGTTACAGTGTAATTCCTCAGTCTGTAAATTAACGTCATCTGGTCCTAAGCCCATCTTGTCCACTCGGACTCCTTCACTCGACTCTCTGGGACCTCTGTCTTGGCGACTTTCTCCACTCCGAAATACGCGACCAACCTCACGACCAGAGACCGGGGCGCAACATATAAGTTGAAGCCAAGGTCGTTCAATAAGTCACTCTCTGCCCCGACAACCTTGTCTTGCCGCCGGAGCCTTCTTTCTCTTATTGCTAAGTACATTTCCCTCCGACGTTGCACATTATTCCAGAACGGAGTGTAGTTTCTATCTATTATCTTCCACTTCCATTCCTCCGAATTCCGAACTTGACAATTTGTCATCTTGTTTTTGAGTTTGTTAAAGGTGCTCTTCTCCTTCTCTTGTCATTTCCATGCCTTCTTTCCCATTAATTCCTTCAATGGTTTGGCTAGTCATGCAAACCCAGGGATGAATCTATAATAGAAATTACAGAATCCCAGGAATTGTCATACTTTTCTCTTATCTTGAGGTTCCAGCCATTGGGCTACTCCTTTAATTTTGGTGGGATCAGCTTCTACGCTATCTTGTAACAGAATAACTCCAAGACATTCAATTTTTGTCTGATGGAACTTGCATTTTTTGGGGTGAAGCAATAGTTTGTTGTTGGCTAGTATCTGTAGGACTTGTTGTACTATGTTTCTGTGTTCTTCCATCATTTGAGTAAAGATGAGGATGTTGTCCATATAAATCATGATTTTTCCTGACATTATTAGCTCACAGAATAATGTGTCTATCATGAGTTGAAAAGTTGTGGGTGAGTTGTATATGCCAAAGTACATGACTAAAGGTTTGAATAGACCTCTATTAGTTTGGAAGGCTGCCTTCCACTCATCTCCCTCTCTTATTCTCATATTATTATATCCCCATCGAATGTCGAGTTTGGTGAAGTATTTTGCTCCCTGTACTTTATTGATTAACTCTTGGATTAGCGGTAAGGGAAATTTGTTTTTTGTCGTCGCTTCGTTGAGTCATTGATAATCTTGTACTGGTCAAAGAGATCTATCTTTCTTTTTTATGAAGAAGAAGGGGGCTGCGCATGGTGACTTAGAGGGTCAAATTCGACCTGACTTCAAATGTTCTTCAAGGAATTTATTGAGTTCTTTCTGTTCCTTGACATTTAATGGGTATACCTTACAGTCTTTTAATGTTGCATTTGGTATCAATTTGATGGCATGGTCCTATTTAGACCAGTCTAGTAGTTTCTCGAAAACGGCTTTGTTAAAGACTCAATCATTGAAATCTTCATATTTCTTGGGAATATCTTCTTCTTTCTCTTCCATCTTCATATTTCTGATATTCAGTTCCTCTCTTCTCCAGGCTTCTTCCTCTAGATTGACAAAGAGTACTTTTTCCCTGTCTTCTATTGCATCCTCTTCTATTTCTTCTTCTATTTCTTCTTTTGGTTCTCTTGTAACATATATTTTCCTACACCATTATTGACAGTTTTAAAGGTTTATCAAAGAGTCTTTCTAGTTGATGGTTAGGTTATGCTTCTGTAACCAGTCATATCCTAGAAATAGGTCATGGTTGCTGAGATTTGTTACTGATAGTTGAATTAACTCCTAATAATTGCTGATAGTCATATTCATCTTGATGACTTCTGTGATGCTTCCATTTCTATTAGTAGAGCCATTAACATTGTAGCAAGTGATCGGAAATGGTAGTTAGTGAGTGTCAATGAGGTTCTCCTTTACAAAATTTTGACTTATACAAGAGGTCGAACTCCCTGAGTCAACTAGGACCTGTTTGCAGAACGTTCTGTGAATATCTATTGTTGATAGTTTGACTCGAACATTTAGCTGTTTATCTCCCATTTTCCTGAGTATTGGGGGTTCTTCTAGTACTTTTAATACTATCACGACTTCATCGTCAGTCATCCCATTCAACTCTTTCAACTTTTCTTTCATACACTTCTCTGCTCTCAAGCTGTAAGCCTATATCTTCAGTATGCTAATTGTTTCCTCTTCTTTACTCCATTGGATCTTTTTCACTACCTATTCTGTTGAGTAACCTTTGTTTATCTCGTATTTCCTTACACCAAAATAGTCTAGAAAGTCTTTCATTATATTATCAGGTAATCAGACTTTTGAGTCTACTATGGTAGGTGAGTCGGTGCTTACTCCCTGCTCAAGAAAAAATCCTCCTTTGCTTCTTCAACAATTCTTACTTCCTTTCTCCTTTCTTTCCTTGGTTTGGAGCACCTTACGGTGAGATGACCTGTTTCCTCATAGTTGTAACACCTCCTTGTCTCTCTGCACCTGTCTATATCTATCGCATTGGGGTCTCGTCTCAGAACATCCAAAACCGATTTCTTCTTCACATCTCTCGAATTCTCTAAGCTTCTCCTTTCTCCAAATTCTTCAATTGCTTCTCTTCTCAACCTCTCAAAACTTAACGCTTTCTCATACCACTCATCTAATGAGTCTGAGTTCCTCATCTGACTAATTTCAACTAATTTTTGTGCCAATGCTGGATGGACTCCTTTCTTGAATAACCCCACTAAGACAACCTCATTATATCCAGAGAGTTCCTTCCAGGTAACAAATTCAGACCAAAAATCTTCAAGTAGTTGGTTTCCTTGCTTCAACTTGGTTAATTTGTCGATGGCATGAGTTTGAGTTTCTGTAAATATGAAAAACTGTGCTATTTCATCAGCCATATTCTCCCAAGTTTCGAAAGGGAGCTTATTAGTTATGGTTGATATATCAAGTTCTCCGCTGGTCTCCTTCTACTCTTTTTGGAAGGGTAGAAACTTCCTAATCTGAGTATCTGCCCATTATTGGGTCTGGTTGTCCTTTCTTCCTTTGATTTTTCCTAAGGCTATTTTTATCCTTTCCCATTCCTTTGAGATATTGTTGCTTTGGAAAAATAGTGTCATTCTTTGGTACCAAGCCCTTACTTCATTGGGGTTTCCTTCAAAATCATTGGGTTCTTTCGTTCTTCGTTTGGCTGGTTTGTCAGCGAAATCTTTCCTGACTTCTTCTATGAAGGTTTGAACATTCATAGCATAGACTTCCTTTGTTTTATTCTTCAGATCTGTCCAGGCCTTGGATATGGAGTTGAAAAACAGAGCGATAATGGTGGTTAAGAATGCCGTTGATAGAGATCAAAAGGTTTGATCACAGAACAAAGGTAAAAGCAAGGTCAGAGAGGCAAAATCTCCAAGCTGCTTCACAATTGTGCACTAAACAAGTAGGCACTAGGGAGATAAATCAAATAATAGAGAGCTTACTGAAGATAAAAGTCCAAAGAATAACCAAAACATATCAAATAGAAACCTAAGAAGAAAAGAACTGTTTTTAGTATCTACTCGAGCGAACCCTCACCGTAATAAGATCCCTAAGGCATGTGTTCATCTTGCGCTATGACACTACTGCCCTTACCTAGTCTAGTAGACTGGCTCACTGTTGATACAGCAGTACTACCTAAAACTCCCGTGCCGTCATGTGGGCTCTTCTTCAGCTGACCGTACAACTGGAAGCCGACTCCAATGACCTGTAGTGAGTGGTTAGCTCCTAGCGTAAGTGAATGCCTAGGTTCATTGAGCTTGAGTCTCCCTTCGAGGGAAGTTTTATAGATTTTTCATAAAGCAGACACAAAAGAAGTCCTCAAATCACTCAAATAGCCTTTTAGCTCTAGAGCAACAGAGGGAGAGATGATGGGGGAAAAAAGTTTTTTTCCTCTCTGTGCCCTAGAGTATTTTATTAGGATTACAAAGTAATGATATAACAAAAAAAAGAAACAAAGAAAACTCCTGAATTTCCAAAGATAGTAAGAGTGAAATGATGAGATGGCACCTCTCCCGATCACTTGGCTACCACTCTCCACTCCTCTAATCCTACTCCAGGTGTTCTTCTCTAAACAATAGATGGCTCTCAAGCCTTTTGCTGGGCTGTAGAGAGAGGTGGCAATCTCAAGTTGTCTTGCTCTCGAGCACGTTGTCTTCATTAAATAGCTCTTCTTCTATCTCTCTATCTGACCTCTCTTCCTGACCTCTTTAGTCCTTCTACTACTCCTCTATATCTCATCACATCTTTGAGTCTTAGTCTTCTTCTATTAGGTTTGCGATGCAGCCCTCAAGAGGACTCATCTTGCTAGTTCCTGCTATAATTAGCCATCAGCAATGATGGTCCTGCTCTGATGGTAACCTAAACATTATAAATAAGTCACTACCACCAATATATGACATTATTCTGTTAGAGAACATTCTTCTAAGGTTTTTTTTGCTTTCAAGAGCACTCTAGAGGGAAGTTCTGTTATAAATCTGTTATGAAATTCTCTGGACAATCTCTATGAGGTGTATGTAGTGGTGATCACAACCACTACTCTGCTACTCAAGCAGTGTGCTCGAGTCCACAACTGGGCATCTAATAGATATCTCTGGGGGGCTGAACTCGTCTCTTGAGCTAGTTATTCTCATTAAGGTAAAAAATGTCCCTTTTACTGCCTAAATGGCTATCTGGCATGACACCATGATGACAGTGATGGGGATCAAAGGGAATTTGATCTTGAGACAAGGGTGATAACAAATAAAAATATAATAATTTCTGAGATGTTTCACAGTTGTGCACTAAACAAGTAGGCACTGGGGAGATAATCAAATATGAAAGAGAGCTTAAACAGAGGGTGGAATAAAAAGGAAGAACTCAAATAACTGAAAGAAATAATAATAAAGAAACTTAAGAATTCACTCGAGGTAGCTCTCACTGGAATAGAATCTCTAAGACACATGTTCATCTCGTGTTGTAATACTACTGCCCTTACCTAGTCTAGTAGTCTGGCTCGCTGTTGATACAGCAGAACTACCTAGAACTCCCGTGCCGTTATGTGGGCTCTTTTTCAGCTGACCATACAACTGGAAGCCAACTCCAATGACACGTAGTGAGCTATTAACTCCTAGTATAAGTGAATGCCCAAGTCTGTTGGGGCTCGAATTCCCATTGAGGGAGAGGTTTGATAGGTGTTTAGAAGGTAAAGTAGGACACTTAGAGAATGGGAAACTTAGTTACTCAAAATAGCTGTTAAGCTCTAGAGCAACAGAGAGGGATAGTGTGGGGGTATGATGCTTGAGTTCCCTTCTATGCCCTAGAGTATTTTATTAGGATTACAAAGCAAGCAAGACAACAAAGAAATTAGAACAAAGAAATCCTCTGAATTCCCAAACATAGTAAGGCTGCAATGATGAGACAGCACCTTCCTAAATGCTAGGTGATCGCTCTCCAGTCTCCTAGTCCTACTCCTGAAATCTCCCTCTATATGATAGATGACTCTTAAGCCTATTGACAGGCTGTGGAGAGAAGCAGTGGTCGTATGCTGTCTCGATCTTGGTCGCATCATCTTTCTCAAACCATCTCTCTCGACCTCTCTCCCTATCCTCCTTAGTCCTTGCTACATTTCTTCTATGTCTCTTCACTTCTCTGACCTCCAGTGTCCTTCTATTGCTGTTGCGATGCGACTTTGCAAGGTTTTGACTCTCTTGATCTTATTATAATTAGCCATCAGTAATGATAGCTCAGATCTGATCGTAATTCTTCTGTAAATGGAACTGCTGGCAGCTGAGGTATGATATCACTTAGGTAGCACTAATTCTGCTAAGTTTGCTTCCATCCCTGAGAGCACTTCCAGAAGGGAAATCCATCGAAAATCTGATATAGGGCACCTAGGCAAGCATCTATGAGGTGTATGTAGCAGTGGTCACAGCCACTACTCTGCTACTCAAGCTAGGTACTCAAGTCCACAACTGGATGTTCAGGGAACATCTCTAGGGGGGCCGAGCTCTTCTCTCGAGCCGGTTATTTTGGTTATTAGGGTGCAAAATGTCACTTATTTGGCCTAAAGATTTGTATGGTGTGACAACAGTGAGTGAGATCATGATGAGAGAAATGAGATAGAATGAATATTTGGTAGTTTTGTTCTTATGTTACGAACTCTCTTAAACCCAGTGTTCAAGTTAAAAAGGAATTATATAAACCAGAACAAAACTGGGCTTCTACTACCCCTACCGGCTACTATATATACTATGTCCGATCTCGTGCCCTTCTCTCTACACTACGTCACTATTCTGTCATGAAACAAGGCAAATTCGTTACAGTTATATAACATTGGCTCTCATTGCTTGCTTTTCAGTAATCAACGTCGAATCAGAGAGCTCTATAGTATGTGTTCTTATCATAAATAGTCGAATTTCGACATGATTCTATCCCTACTGTCATTAAAGCCTTAAAGTCTCATTCGTCAATCATCAATTTTTGACCAGACTGAGGACCAATCTCTATTCTCAGATGATAATCTGCAAAAGTATGATGGACTTGTCTTTGCAACACAGGAGAAGGTCTGTATGGAGGTTCCAGTTTGATTATTTGTACCTCAAGAGTTGCCAGTTTTGGACGATTTAGGAAAGATCACATTTCACAACTATTTAAATAAAGGCAGAATTTTCATAGCATTTCACTCTGCTAGCGACTGTCTATGTACAACATTGTTTTATGGAAGTGAAATCAGTGAGTTATCAGGCCATTTTTTACCAACTTCTCAGTCCAACTTCAAGTAGGAGCCTACTTTGATTACAACCCAGAATTGCAAAATGCTGTATGTGTTCTTCCACCATTCAACTTGTTGGGAAATCAAGCTAATGCTGTGATCCAGTGGAAGTTTCGGGAACTTTCTAGAATATTTAGTATATAAGGTTGATATTTGTTGTATCTAATTATTGGTTTGCAATGGAATATGCCTTATTCCAAGTCAAACCAACTTGCAACTGGGTTTCTGTGACACAACTTCCAGGTTCATTTGCTTAGGCTATAGATGTTGTTGGCCCTAGCCATCCAAGCCTTGCAGAGCTTCCAGCTGAATGGAAGGCGATGGATGAAATGCAAGTGGTCTTTGTTCACTTTTTTATCAGTGCCCTGAACAGATGTTAGATCTAATTTCAAGTCTGGTCCTCACTCTGTTGGGGCCATTGTTGTACTTGTGGCCAATGAATCTAGTTACTTTGGTAAGTGCAGATTGTCTATTTCTATCAGCTCACATATCGGTAAAGATATTAGAAAATTTGATCAGGGAACACCCCACCCCATTGGTATGTGGATCTTGAAATATCAATGACCACTGTCTCTTATGAGATAATTTGAAGCATGGTATCAGGAACATGGTAGTGGTGTTGACCAGGATCACCCAGCTGGTCACAGTTTCTACATGGGCCATGGCCATCTGAATGAAGCATGGGCAGGTGGGGCTAGATTATCCTTTGAAATCATTTAACCAGACATGAGCCTTCTTTTAAGGATGAAATATTCTTGACTCATGTTCTAGGTGGATTGCACTGGGTTTTGCAGAGTAATAACACCCTAGCTTTCAATCCGCAAGGACTGGTTGGAAACAATGGTGTCAGTGGCAGATCTACTTCAACTCTGTCGTCCACGGCCACGGCCACTTCAAGTACCACGCTTGTTCGGCAAGTCTTATTCTGTTATATGTTCAAATCTCCATTTATAGTACTCTCCCAGGAATTCTGGAATCGTATTTTGGAGTATCCTTGTGCACTGTGACTGATCTACTGGTCCTGAACATCGCAGCGATGACTTTAAGATGAGCTAGCAACAGCCATCTGTAGCTCAGTCCTGCGCTGGCAACGACTAACTCACGGATCCGATGAAGATATCATGTAGCAAGCTCTTCTGTTCGGGTTGTGAATAGATCTGCAGAACCTCTTTTTGTTTCATCAAATTGTCACACGGTGCTCAGTCCGTGGTAATCTCGTAATTTGTTATGTGAGCATTATGTAAGCAAGTGTCAATGGACTATGCTTCAATATGAGTTTCTACATTTCTTGACACTATGGACAAAGATAGTCGGGATGATTTTACTTTTGCTAAACTTTGCGATATTAAGCTTCCTGTGACTTTCAGAATGTATGGCGGATATCTGATTTGAGCATATGTTACTCACTGAGGCACAGATCTCAGCTCGAGGGTGTCAGAAAATTGCGTACGGCTACCGAAATCTTGGACAACCCAGAACTCAAGCTTTGTGGTGTGCAGTCATCGTCTGCCCCTCCTTTGTTCATCAGAGTTCTCATCTGAATGAACTGCAAGGTCACTCTCGGATCTCTATGTCACCTGTCAACTAATTGCAGACAACAAACCTTTGACAATTCCATTTCGTACCTCCTTCAAAGCATTCAAAAACTCATATACGTAATTTGAATCCCCACTGCAGCATGAACGGTTAGCTCAAATTTGCGCACCAGGTGGAATGAATGGATTACCCTCCCCATACGATATTGCGACCTCCCTCTAAGTTCGCAGTTGACATTCACCGTCTGGGACACTGGTGGGCCTCGTTCAGCAATCCCTATTGGGGGCTCCACCTTCAGATTATTTGGGAAGAAATGGTAAATTTACTTTTCATTGCAAGCCCCTTGCTCACTTGGTTTTGGCTGTCAGGACCCTGCGCCGTGGAAAACACAGATTGTTGCTGTGGTCAGACATTGAAGCTGATGGCAGTGTTGATACGACAACCCCAAGCAAAATGGAAGCACAAGATGAAATGGGGAGGCTTGAGAAGGTATCATGATCTCATCTCCGGTTTAGCTCTTTTTCACATCTAGTTTCCAGCTCGTGAAGAAATATGAGCGAGGAGATCTTCCAAAGTCAGACTGGCTTGACAAGCTTGCGTTCAGGAAAATGGAGGAAATACATGCCGTATGTTG
>Ga0153996_1000648_pt1 | contig 15372 bp, 12 predicted proteins | sample TSNC080MetaG_FD_104728 | JGI IMG/M metagenome (GOLD analysis project Ga0153996, IMG submission 104728) | Attine ant fungus gardens microbial communities from North Carolina, USA - TSNC080 MetaG | ecosystem: Host-associated > Fungi > Mycelium > Unclassified | place: USA: North Carolina, Lumber...
TCCAGAAAAGTTTCAAAAGGATAATTTCCCATATCGCTGTACGGCATTGCTGCATACAGATATTTGAGCGCCAGTGCAGCATCAGGTTCACATGCAGCAAGCCTGGATTCAAGCTCCGGCAGGATCGCAGGGACCTGTTTCATGCGCTCTTCGTACATTTTTATAATCCGGCTTTGGCTTTCCGCCAGAAATTTCTTCTCTCCGCTCACTGCAACTCCTCCAAAACCTGTCTGGCCAGCCGGATCTTTGCCTCATCGGTCTGCCAGATTTCATATTCGCTAATGGACGGCAGTCCCATACTTACGCCATCTTTACGATATACCATCGAACTTGCCAGGGTGACTTTCCCGGACATATGGAAGGCACTGGCACCGGTAACCGGCTGAACCAGGCGAATCACCTCCGCATCAACACCGCTGCCAATCTGAATCTGGATTCGTCCGTCACTCTGTTCCACAAGCTGTTTTAGTAAGTCGGCACCCTCTGTGCAGACATTTTTCTGTCCTGACGTAAGGATAGTATCGATCCCCAAAACCACCGCCTGTTCCAGCGTCTCATAGGGATCGGTGCATACATCAAAAGCCCGGTTCAGGGTCACCGACATATCTCCTGCCAGTTCCATCAGCTCCCTTAGCTGCTCCATATTTAAGGTCCCGTCCGGTTTGAGGATCCCCAGTACAACTCCCTCAGCACCCAGTTCGCGGAATGCTTTAACCTCTCCCTTAATAACATTAAATTCGTAATCAGTATAACAGAAATCGCCGTAACGGGGTCGAATTAAGGCATTTATATCAATATCCGTATGTTTGCGGATCTCTTCAAACAGTATCGTGCTGGGAGTTGTGCCGCCAATCACCAGATTGCTGCACAGCTCCAGGCGGTCAGCGCCGCCACGAGCCGCCGCCGCTGCGGATTCCACCGAATCCACACACGCTTCTAACACAAATCCATCCATAGTTACTCCTCCTTGCTGCAAAGCTGATAGATCGACGTCACTCCGGCTCCGGTAGCCCCTTTGCTCTGGAACGCAAAAACCGGCGTATCCACCCAGGCCGTTCCGGCAATATCAAGATGCAGCCAGGGCCTTTTCTCCGCAAAGGCGCGGATAAACAGTCCTGCCGTAATAGTGCCGCAGAATTTCTCGCCAAGATTACGGATGTCGGCAATCCGGCTCTCAATCATTTTCTCATGCTCTGAATAAAACGGCAGTCTCAGATAGCGTTCACCGCTGCATATAACCGCCGCTTCAAATCTTTCATAAAACTTATCATTATCACATATGGCCCCGCCGATGCTGAATCCCAGCATATTGACCACCGCCCCGGTCAGAGTGGCGATGTCCAGTACTTCCGCAACGCCTTCATCCCGCACTGCGCAGGCCACTGCATCGGCCAAAATCAATCTGCCTTCGGCATCGGTGTTAACAATTTCGATGGTTTTACCGGCATAGGAATCGATAACATCTCCCGGCAGCAGGCTGCCGGATGATATCCGGTTCTCACACATCGGAATCACCGCGGTTACATTGGTCTTAATCCGGTTCTTCGCCAGCGCGTAAACCGCTCCGGCAACTGCCGCCCCGCCGGCCATATCACCTTTGATTCCCAGCATCGAATCACCCGGTTTCAGGCAATAGCCGCCGGTATCACAGGTAACCCCCTTGCCGACCAGACCGGTGATGCGCTGATCGTCGGGATTCCCGCGATAGCGCAGGATTACCATGCAGGGCGGATAAGCGCTGCTCTCTCCGACTCCCAGAAGTGCTTTGAAGCCTCGTCTGCGCAGCTCCTGCTCAGCGATCACTTCCGTTTCTGCGCCGGCCTTCTCGGCAAACGCTGTCACTTCCGAAGCAAAGTCCTCCGGCCGCAGTTTATTGCCCGGCATATTCACCATATCCCGGGCGAAACAAATCCCTTCGGCAACCGCCTCCATTCTCCGAACCACACTTTCGACATCGGCGGCCAGCCGTTCGCTGACCCCGGAAAACTCAATCTGGATGCCTTCGGTCTGTTTCTGCGGAAATACCTTCTGCTCATACGCGCCCAGTATTGCACCTTCTGTTATATCACCGAGAAATTGAAAATTCCCCTCTTCCAAAAGCGGTCCGATATCGATCGACAGCTCTGATATTTTTTTCGCTCTGCATGCCTTAACCGCACACGCCGCGAGCTCTTTATAAGGTATCCCCGACGCTTCTGCCTTTCCGCTTCCAATCAGCAGTTTAAGGCATTCTGAGGCTTCCGGCAGCCAGACCGTCTGCAGATATTCTCCGCCAAACAGCACCCGGATGCCCGGGGGCAGGTCTAATAACCGGTCATCTTGTTCACTCAGAAAGGAAACACTTACTTTCTTTGTACCTTCCGATACTATATGAATCATCCTTTAAACCTCCTTTAAAACAGCCTGACACCGGCTCCTTCTAATGCGCTGACGGTCATACTGTCAGGAAGTTCATCCGTAATAATTCCGTTTATATCATCAAAATGCGCAAATTTATATGAATCGTTAAAATAGAATTTCTCACGCTCCATCACAACGTATTTATGCCGGCTGCTCTGGATGGCCGCTTTCTTGGTCAATCCATCCTCCGCCCCTAAAGTCGTAATGGTACTATCCATCATATCAACACCGCAGCTTCCGAGAAATGCCCGGTCAAAGCTGTACTGCTTGATGAACTCAATCGTTGCTGCCCCCATAAAACCATTGACTGTCCGGTACATCGTTCCCCCGGTCCCGATCGCTGTCACTAAAGGATTTTTCGCCAGTATCTGCAGGATATCAATCATATTGCTCACCACCACGACCCGTTTCCTCGAGTCAGCGAGCAGCTGCGCCAGTTCAATATTAGTGGTCGAAATATCCAGAAAAACGGTTTCATTATCCCTGATTAGTTCGGCCCCCTTTCTGGCGATCTCTTTCTTCTTTTCCACATGATAATTTCGGCGGTCTACCACATCACGTTCCAACGGATAATCCTGTGACAGAATGGCTCCCCCGTAAGTCCGCTTCAGCCGTCCGGCATTCTCCAGCGATTTCAAATCCTTGCGGATGCAGTCTTCGGTCACCTGAAACATTTCACTCAGCTCTTTCACCCTGACTTTTCCCTTTTGGTGAAGGCATTTAGTAATAGCTTCTTGTCTCTCTTCCGTAAACATCGTTTACCCCTTTCATTTCAGTCTTATTTCTAATACCGTATCAATTTCATCGGGCAATAACGGATCTGGTCCCATATCCGCAAACACAATATCCGGATAATCACTATGTACCCAGCTGGTCGAAACCGGTACTTCGGCTCCGGTCGCCAGATTACGGATCGCCTTTACCTGCTCCGGGCGAATCCCCATCAGCGGCACCGGACCAATAGTATTCTCATACAGATGAAAATAAACCCGGCTGCCGTTTTGCGTCACCCGTCCGTAATCCGGTTTTGGTATATCCGACTTACCGCATCCATAGATGCTATTACCATTTTTTTTCATCCATGCCCCGATCACTGCGAGTGCCGCCATCGATTCTTCCGGAATATTGCCATTTGCATCCGGGCCTACATTCAGCAGCAGATTACCACCCTTTGATACACATTCTACCAGTTTTTTTATCAGCATGGAAGCAGGTTTAAAATAATGGTCGACTGCATGATAACCCCAATTGCCATTCATGGTCACACATGCTTCCCAAACCAGCTCTTCACCATTTGCATCCTTAAGCCCATTTGGCGGAATCATCTGCTCCGGGCTGACGAAGTCACCGTGATACGGTGTCGGATTCCCTTCCGCCAAAGAGCCAAATCCCTCGCCGCTGACCTCCAGACGGTTGTCTACGATGACATCCGGCTGCAGTTCTCTGACCATCGTCATCAGCTCTGCGGCCCGCCACTTTTCTCCCCGCATATCGTCATAGGAAAAATCAAACCACAGTACATCCAGCCTGCCGTAATTGGTACAGATCTCACGCACCTGATTATGCATATAAGTGAGATAATTATCAAAATTACGATGATCGTTAGAATAGTTGGGATTGTTCCGCATGGGATGAATCTTATCTCCAAAATGCGGGTAATCATCATGATACCAGTCAAGCAGTGTAAAATAGAGACCTACTTTCAGCCCCTCGGCTCTCACCGCTTCAACAAATTCCGCAACCAGATCTCTGCCGCAGGGAGTATTGGTCGATTTAAAATCGGTATACCGGCTGTCAAATAAGCAGAAACCGTCGTGATGCTTAGCGGTCAGAACGACATATTTCATCCCCGCCTCCCTGGCGGCTCTGGCCCAGGCCCGGGGATCATAGTCAGACGGATTAAATTCTTCAAAGTACTGCATGTAATCTTCTTTGGTCATCTCCTCCGTACTGCGCACCCACTCCCCACGGGCCGGTATGGCATACAGGCCCCAGTGGATAAACATCCCGAATCGGGCATCCTGATACCATTCCATCCGTTTTACATACTCTGCTCGATCAAACTTATACATGTTGCTCCTCCATCTATTTGACTGTTCAGAGCCAAACAGTAAGGAAACCGTAGGTTTCCGAGCTTGGTTCTGAATAGTTATGTTTAATTTTTATCGTGTCAGTTGTGGATAGTGGCACTTAACGATATGATCCTCACCGACCTTCTGTGCTTTCGGACGTTCCCCCCGGCATTTATCGGTGCTATGCGGACAACGCGTATGAAACAGGCAGCCCTCCGGCGGATTGGTCGTACTGGGCAGGTCGCCCTTCAGGATAATCCGCTCTTTCTTGCGCTCCGGGTCCGGGATCGGCACTGCTGACAGCAGCGCTCTTGTATACGGGTGTCGCGGATTCCGGTACAGCTCCTTCTTCGGTGCCGTTTCCACGATCGTTCCCAGATACATAACCGCAATCCGGTCGGATATCATCTCCACGACGCTCAAATCATGGGAAATGAACAGGTAGGTCAGATTATAATCCTTCTGCAGCTTCTGCAGCAGATTAAGAACCTGAGCCTGAATCGATACATCCAGTGCCGAGACCGGTTCATCGGCAATGATCAGCTTCGGATTTACCGTCAGTGCCCGGGCAATCCCGATACGCTGACGCTGGCCACCGGAGAATTCGTGAGGATAGCGCTCACCGTGGGCAGGACTTAAGCCTACCACTTCCAATAATTCGTGTACCTTTTTCAGCCGCTCGCCGCTGGATATTTTGGTATGAATCAACAGCGGCTCGCCGATCAGGTCCTGAATTTTCATCCGCGGGTTCAGCGAACCATAGGGATCTTGAAAAATCATCTGGATATCGGAACGAAGCGGACGCATTTCATCCTGTGATATCCGGGAAATCTCTTTACCTTCAAACCATATCTCACCGGAATCAGGTGTCAGCAGATGATCGATCAGCCGACCGGTCGTCGACTTTCCGCAGCCGGACTCCCCGACCAATGAAAATGTTTCCCCGGGCATGATTTCAAAAGAAACATCATTTACCGCGTGAACAAATTTCTTCTTGGCAAATAATCCTTTATTTACAGGAAAGGTTTTTACGATATCCTTTACCTTCACTAATGCTTCACTCATGCTGATTCACCTCCTGTCTGCCGGTATGCAGCAGATGGCATCTGCATCTGCGGGTTCCGGTATGATCGGTCGCCTCCAGTTCCGGTTCCTGCTCCCGGCAGATATCCATGGCGTATCTGCATCGCGGTGCGAATTTGCACCCTTTCGGCATCACTGCCAGATCGGGTACGCTTCCCGGTATGGAAGGCAGTGAAGTCATATTGCTGCCCAGTTTTGGCACCGACTCAATCAGTCCCTGGGTGTATGGGTGCTGCGGACATTCGAACAACTCTTTGACCGGCTTTTCTTCGACGATTCGGCCGGCATACATAACTACCACCCGATGGCACATTTCCGCCACTACACCCAGATCGTGTGTAATCATCAGAATGCCGGTATTCTTCTGTTCCCGGATAGATTCCATCAGTTCCAGAATCTGAGCCTGAATGGTAACATCTAATGCGGTGGTCGGCTCGTCTGCAATGAGCAGCTCCGGTTCACATGACATCGCCATTGCGATCATAACCCGCTGACACATACCGCCCGATAACTGATGGGGATAACTCTTCAGCGTCATTTTTGGTTCCGGAATCCCTACCGCTTTCAAAACATCATAAGCCCGTCTGGATGCCTCTTCTTTACTGACCTTACTGTGCAGCAGAACCGCTTCGGTCAGCTGGCGTTCGATCCGCATACAGGGATTCAGGGAGTTCATCGGCTCCTGAAATATCATTGCGATCTCATGTCCGCGGATTTTACACATCGCCTTTTTATTCTGCCGCAGCAAATCCTTCCCGTTTATCTGTACCTGTCCTTCCGATATCCTGCTGTTTCTGGGGTCCAGAAGCCGCATGACCGATAAAGAGGTTACCGATTTGCCGCACCCGGACTCACCTACCAGTCCGAGCACCTCGCCGCGGTTAATGGTAAACGATACATTGTTCACCGCCGTAACCCAGCTTTTATCCCGTTTGAACTCCGTCCGGAGGTTTTTTACTTCTAATAACGTTTCTGCCATTTTTTCCCCTCCTAGTTCATCTTCGGATCGAGTGTATCCCGCAGTCCGTCACCCAGCAGATTGAACGCCAGTACGGTCAGCAGAATCAAAATCCCCGGAAACAGCACGATATGCGGTGCTGTATTTAAATAGTTACGTCCCTGAGACAGCATTGCACCCCAATCCGGTTCGGTTACGTTGGCACCAAAACCGAGAAAACTGAGGGAGGAGGCTGCCAAAATCGCCGTACCGATGCGCATCGTAAAGTTAACGATCATGGAAGGGATGGTTCCCGGCAGAACATGTACGAACAGCAGCCGGCCATTCCTGCATCCTAAGGACCGGGCTACTTCAATATACAGTTCCTGTTTTACCGCCAGTGTCGCGCTTCGGGTAATCCGGGCAAAGGAGGGCACCGTAAATACCGCCACCGCTATCATAACGTTAATCATACCCGGACCGATGATCGCCACAACCGCAATAGCCAGAAGGATATCGGGAAAGGCGAACATAACATCGCAGAACCGCATGATCAGCGAGTCGAGCAGGCCGCCGAAAAATCCGGCCACCAAACCCAGTAAAACCCCGCCGATGGTTCCGATAATGGTTGCAGTCAAAGCGCTGAACAGCGAGGTTCTGCTTCCGACCATCAAACGGCTGAAGATATCACGGCCGTATTCGTCAGTTCCCCATATATGTGCTTTACCGGGACCTGATAAAATATTGCTGTAATCGGCCTGACTTGCGTCATATGGGACAATATACGGCGCTGCGAGGGCCATTACGATCATAAAAACGATAAATACAAAGGCCACTACCGCCGTCCGGCGTTTCATAAATTTTTTGATAAACTCTTTTACCCTGCTCTTTGCTTTTGGGAGTTCTTCAGCAGCGGCAAATTGATTGGTTTCCATTACTTTTCCCTCCTTCTAATCATACCGCACCTTCGGATTGATGACACCGTACAGCAGATCGACAATCAGATTGATCAAAATATATTCCAGCGCAAAGAACAGCAATAATGCCTGTACGACTTTATAATCCCGCATATTAATCGAATCAACCAGCAGGCGCCCCAGTCCGGGAATAGAAAAAACCGTCTCTACCATAACCGATCCGGAAAGCAGGCCGCCGATCTGCAGCCCCGCTACCGTGACGATCTCAATCAGCGAGTTTTTAAATCCGTGCCGCATTACTACAAGTGATTCTATCAGCCCTTTGGCCCTTGCCGTCCGGACATAATCGGCCCGCATGGTCTCGAGCATCGATGACCTGGTAAACCGGGCCATAATCGCCATGACCCCGGACCCCATCGTGAGCGAAGGCAGAACATAGCTCTGCCAGTTGTCCAGTCCGGCGGTGGGCAGCCATCCCAAGGATACCGAAAACAGCTGAATCAACTGCAGCCCCAGCCAGAACCCGGGCACCGAAATACCCACAATGGCAATCACCATTCCCAGATAATCCGGTGCTTTCCCATGAAAAACCGCCGCCAGCACACCGATCGCAATGCCGATCATGATCGCCCACATAGCAGACGAAACGGTCAGCAGAATCGTCGGTCCAAGACGCGGCAAAATCGTATCTGCCACCGTTTTCCCATTCCGGATCGACAGTCCCAAGTCGCCGGTAACAAGACCTTTCATGTATTCTCCATACTGGGTTAATAAGGGCCTATCGAGGCCCAATTGTTCCCGTACTACTTCGACATCTGCCTTAGTCGCCTCCTTACCGGCCACCAGCCTTGCCGGATCACCCGGTATCAGATGAATGAACATAAATATCAGAAATGAAATGACCAGCAGTAAGGGGATGGTGCTTAGTAAACGTTTTGCACAATAGCGTCCCATTCAACTTCCTCCTTATATCAAGAAGGGAACCGGCATACTGCGAATCTGTGAAAAAACGACAGACATCGTCAATGTCAGTTCCCCTGCGGACATCACAGTCCGCTTAAATTAATTATTACTGAGCTAAAGCCGCATTTGAAAAATTGAAAGCTCCGTCCGGTGACACATATACTCCTGAAAGATACGATTTGGTGGAGTAGATTATCTGATCATTTCCGAGGAATAACCATACCGCATCGTCCCACGCCATCTTTTGTGCCGGGCTGTAATAGGTGATCTGCTCTGCTTCATCTGCCGTTCTCAGTCCCTTGTCCAGAAGTTCATCAAATTCCGGATTGTTGTAGTATACCGTGTTGGCACTGTTTGGCGGAGCCATCGTGCTGTACAGCAGCGAACGCATCGAACCGTCCATGGTGAAGTCGGATGCCGACCAGTTAACATACCACATATTGATTTCAGCTTCGTCTTTATCGACGAAGATTTTTTCGCTGACCGTCGCCGGTTCCATCGGTATAACTTCCACTTCAATGCCAATCTGCTCTAACTGCTGCTGAACGAAGGTCATGCCCTTAATTTCCTGGGTCGAGTTATCCCCCCACAGAGTCAGTTTAAAGCCATCCTCATATCCGGCTTCTTTCATCAATTCTTTGGCTTTATCAAGGTCATACGTATACTCTTCCTGCTCCTCATACTCGCCGATGATGGATGGCACAACCGAAGTTGCCTTTTTCGCATAACCGGAATACATCAGCTGGACATAAGCATCCTGATCGATCGCATGGTTCATTGCCTGACGCACCTTTACATCACTCAATTCCGCCAGTTCCGTATTCAGTGTTACATATCTCATAATGTTAGAGTCTGCTGTCATAACATTAATATCGTCATTGCCTCTGATAGCATCAATCTGATCGGAAGGCGTCGGATAAATAAAGTCCGCTTCGCCGGTCTGCAGCATCGCTGTACGGGAGCCTGCCTCCGGTACTTCTTTGATCGTCACGGTGTCCACACCTGGTTTTTCACCCCAGTAATCATCGTTGCGCTTCATGGTAGTATGATCGCCTTCTTCCCATTCCACAATCGTATATGGTCCGGTACCGCAGGCATTATACATGATGTCATTACCGTACTCTTCCAATGCCGCCGGGCTGATGATAGAGAACTGCGTCATCCGGTTGATAAACGGTGACCATTGTTCAGTCAGGGTAAATACGACGGTGTAATCATCGGTTGCTTTAACACTTTCAATACGCATTGTTTCAGAACCGTCATCTTTTGCTATGACAAATCTTTTCCGCTGAGACAGATTATTTTCCGGAACCATCACGCGCTCATAATTGGTCTCCACTGCCGCCGCGTTAAAGTCGGTGCCATCATGAAACTTTATACCTTCGCGAAGATGGAATGTATATACCAGCGAATCATCCGATACTTCCCAGCTCTCAGCCAGGCCGCCGATCAGTTCATTCTCTTCATCAAACTTAACCAGGTTTTCATAAACACCGCGGGTAGCGGAAATAGCATTGGTATCGGGGATGTTCATAGGGTCCATGGAACTGACACTGCCCTCAATGGCGATCACCAGATCATTATCCGCCGACTTAGCGTCGGTATTTGTTGCTTTTACTATGTAACCGTCCGCATCAGCACCGCCGGTCTCCGCCGAATCGGCACCCTGCGTATTCTCTGTTTCTCCACCTGATGCATCTTTGTTGTCCGAACTGCCGCCGCAGGCTGCCATTGAAAATACCATTGCCCCTGCAAGAACAAGTCCGAGAACCTTTTGATACTTTTTCATAGTTTTCCTCCTTTTTCTTAAAAGATATCATTAATATTGAACAATTCCGTACTGATAATCGAGTACAAAAAAAGTATTCTCTATTTTTTGCTCTATGGATTCAAAAATGAATGCTCCTTTGCATACTCATAAAAAATACTTCGTTCTATTTGTCTTGATTATAGCAGGTAATAATAAGTTTGTCAAATTGTTTTGTCTTATTTTAAATTGTTTTAAATTGTTTTGTCTTGTTTTCTGCCTATATAGCATCAGAGATTTTCTGACTTGCTCCATAAACGACCGTTGCAAAGCACCTCCGTGCTATGCTATTATTCTTATATGTAAGAAACGAAGGGAGTATATATGAAGAACATTGATACAAAAGGATTCTTTTACCGGATGCTGGAAGTGCTGCTGGTCATTGTTTTGGCGGTTGTTATTTATAAGGCGTTTTCGAGTATCGGAGTACTTGCTGATGCATTCAAACGTTTCATGAGGACTTTCTCTCCTTTTTTCTACGGCTTTTTGCTGGCCTATGTGCTGAACATCCCCTCCAATGGGGTGCGAAGGCTATTGTACAGAACCAAGATCCCCTTTCTTCAAAAACACAGGAAGGGACTTTCTATCGGCATCGTATATCTCCTGCTGGTACTTCTGGTTTTTTTCGTTCTTCGCAAGGTCATTCCTACGGTATACGAAAGCATCATGTTGTTTGTCAGAGATTTTGACCGATATTATCAGAGGGCGGAAGAGTTACTGGAGAAACTCAACAGCACTTCTCCGCTGAACCTTGACCTGAACATAGAAAATCTTCTGCCTGCTGTTGAAAATTTCAATATTGACAGCCTGTTTTCCTCCTTCAACGCCATTATTGGCGTTTCCTCTAGTGTATTCCGAAGTTTCCTCGTCCTGATTTCCTCGGTGTACATCTTGATTGAAAAGGAGAAATTCAAGGCATTTCTTCGCCGCATCTTAAAGGCATTCACTCCGGCTGCAGTATACTCGGTAATTTTTCGCTATACCGGCCAGCTAAACCTGAATTTTAAGCAATATATTTACGCGCAGACCCTCGATGGCTGCATTCTTGGAACGCTTGCGGGAATTGAACTCGCCCTGCTGGGGTCCCAATATGCTCTGGTTCTGGGCATTATGCTGGGCTTTGTAAATTATATCCCTTACTTCGGCTCCATTATCGGAACGCTTGTGGCGGTTATGGTTGTGATGTTCTCCCAAAGCATTCCCGTCGGATTATTTGCAATGCTGATCCTGCTCATCACCCAGCAGATCGATGGCAACATCATTCAACCCAAGCTGATGAGCAGTTCTTTTTCCATCAGCCCATTGCTTGTAATTATCAGTGTTACGGTCGGTGGAGCAGTCGCCGGAGTGATTGGCATGCTCGCTGCGATACCGACTACGGTTACACTGCTGAATATACTGGAGGACATTACTGTTCATTTCGAAAAAAGAAAGGTATGACAGACAGTACGACAGAAAATTATCTTATTATTAACTGAAATAAAGTATTCGTACATCCCCAAGTATCCTCTCAATTTCCGTCCGCAGATATGTTTCCGCCTCCGCTCTGGTTTCTTCCCGATAGCAGTAACGGCCCCGGCCCCGGCCGGTCATCAGCGCCTGATCATATAATTCCGGCATATTGGGAAAGGCCTCATTGTTGATGGCACGGTGCACATAAGAATAGGTCATCAGAATGATTTCCAAAAACATCTGCTTTTTCATTTTTATGGTCAATCCCACGTTCAATTCTTCCAGCAGTTCCGTATATAATTCCCTCCACCCTTCAACCAGCATTACCGGGGCAATCAAAAGCCCGCAGGGGTAATCCGCCTCACACATCTGGTTAACGGCAGCAATTCGGTTTTTGAGACTGGAAGTACCTATTTCAATCTGCCGGATCAGCGGCTGCGGATTGACGCTCATGCGGAATATGATCCTACCTCTATGATCCAGATCCAGCAGCGGCTCAACCATGTCGAACTTTGTCGGAAAGGTGAGCTTTCCGATCCCTTCCTCTACGTATCTGGGAATCGTATAAAGCAAGTTTCCGGTAATCGTGTTCTCCAGCACCGGATCGCTGTTGCTGCCGATTTCAAAGGTCAGCGGACGTTCCTTCTTTTTCTCCCATTTCAGCAGCCGGTCAAGCATTTGTTCCCGATTGACAAACAGGCGCAGATAAGCGCATTTATTATAATTGCAAACCAGATAACAGTACAGGCACATAGCCGTACAGCCAGATGACGTATAAGGAACCAGATAGTCCGATACCTTGTGATTTTCGGTGTATTTATGGGTTTTGCGGGTGCCGATTATTAAATTCCGTTTCATTCTGGCAAATTCGGAATTTGGTTTCTCCTGCATTTCCTTTATAGAATTGTGGCTTTCAATGGGGATCCAGGGTATGTCCCCATATGCTTCTTTGAGCTCTTTCCCCAGCGGATAAGATAAACTGTCAGGTTCATAATAAACTGCATCAAATTTTATCATCATAATTATTCTCCTATCGACTAACTTATATCTTTTACATCTATTATGTGAATTTTATGAAAAATTACTCTGCGCTGATAGGTGAACTGATTCAAGAATTGTTAATATTAAATGCTCCAGTTTTACCGCCTGATTATGCGAGTATAATATAAGAATTGAAGTATCTACGTAAACGCAATGATTTGTTTATTTCAGAACCATCTACAAGGTATGCGTAAAAAAGCACCTTTATTGATTTTAAATCCAATCTTTTCATAAGATCCTGTTGCCGTTTCCGTTCCAGCCAGCCACTCTGAATCAGGAAAATATTCCATACATCTTCTCATCAACTCTTTTCCAATCCCCTTATTTTGATGCTCCGGCATAACAGCCAAATCATATATTGCAGACCTAAAAATCCTATCACTAAGTACTCTAACGTACCCTCGCTAATTCTAGTTGCATAATGAACTCATTATAACAGATACTAATATCAAAAAACCATTGCGTACGGTGAAAAGCTTGGTCAGATGCATTACCCGAGTCCGCTTAGAATCACCTCACCGCCCGCAATGGCTTTCGGCATTTAGCCCTTTACCTTTTTCTCATAGTCTTTCGCCTTGATCCGCTCGCCGCTCAGCCCTTCATACTCCCGTCCCCAGCCGGTAATTACGGAGAACATAAACACCAGGAACAGCATCAGACAGTGGAAGGTCGCCCCGGCTAAAGAAAGCGGGTTGATCTGCTGAATAAAATCATATTCATCCATAAGTCCCGCCACACAGCTGATAACGATGAAGATAAAGGCACTGGTGAAGGGAATCACAACCGCTAATGTACTGGCGAAACCATCCAACAGATTAGCCCGACGGTACGGGTGCATGTTCTTCTCCCGGCCGATCTCATCAGCAATCGGCCCATACATGATGATCGCAGGACCATTTGCCGAACCGAGGCATATGGAGGTCAGGATAATACCGAACCCAATGATCAGTTCCGAACCGATAATGGTCTGATTAATTTTACTGCCCATTAATGCGTCAATCATCTTCTGCATCATACCACTGTCATTTAGGATACCGATAATGCCGGCTATGGCATAGAGATATCCTACCGTTCCCAGCATATTTTTAATACCATCAATGGCAAATCCGCTTAACGCACCATCCTGTACCGAAATTACATCGGCCGGTGTAAGAATTCCGGTCACAATGCCGATTACCGTCCCAGAGATAATACCCCACGTCGCCGCGACGAATATATCCTGCTTGATGACTGCTACCACCAGCAGAATGACCACCGGCAAGAGCATAATTAATCCTTTGGGATCTTTATATTGTTCCAGTATAGTCTGGCCTGCCGGATCGCCGCTGCCGGCATTCCCGAAGATGAAAAACAGTACACTGGCCATCCCCATCGCTACCAGGGCGTATTTCATCCGGGTCATAACAACGCCGCCGATGTCAGCCGTCCCGGGTTTATTTTTAAAACTCTGTGAAGCTGCTGAGGCAATCGTAGTATCAGAAATCGGTGCCACATTATCACCAAAGATAGCTCCCGATAAAATAGCTCCGGCTAAATACAGCGGATGCGCTCCCAACAGAATACCCGATGGATAGAGGATCGGAAAACCGGAAAATAATGTTCCAATCGAGGTGCCGGTCGACATTGACATCACACTGGTAGCGATAAAGGCAAATACAACAAACATTCCCCCGTGCAGCCCCAGCGAATCCCCCAGCCAGACAAACCCCTGTGCGACACCGCCGCGGGACATCATTTTACCAAAGATACCGACTACCAGCAGAATCAATGCGAGGGTATTCATCATCTGTGATGTCATCCCTGTAACAACCGCCTGCCAGTATCGTCCCCAATCTTTGGAAAATACGCTGCAGACGATCAGAACCACGATACCGCCCATGCAGAGACCTTCCATCTCAAATACCTTAAACACAACAAACAACAGGATACAGACAGCTACAAACAATATCAGCGGAAGTACTGCAAAAAAACTTCCACCCCTAAATTCTAACTTCTCGCGTTTATTTTCTTCCATGGCAAATCCTCCTTACCCTTTTTCCGTTCCTTTACTCTCATAATAGCTGGTTCCCCAAACACTCAGAATTATAAGAATTCCTCCTGCTACCTGATACCAGTACAGGTGCTCGCCGACAACGAGGACCCCCGCTGCTATCGATATGACTGTTGCTAAATTTATAAATACCGCCGCATTAACAGCACGTAATCTGGACAGCATATAGTTCATGCAGAAAAAGGCGATAACCGATGTCCCGACGCTCAGCTCCAGAATCACCAGCACCATCTTCGGTGAACCAAAGGCCCGCGCATAGGCCCATAAAACACTGCTGTCAAACAAACTCTGAACCATCGTGATAGCGGTGAACACAATGGCTCCAATCCAGATCATCGCATAGGTGATCTCAATAGTTGTAAAGTATTTCGAATATTTTCGCGACAAAACATTATTTATCGATCCTCCGACGATCGAAATCAGCATCAGGATGATACCGTAAAAGGTTCCGTCATCCCCTTGGCTTCTGGCAAAAACCACCGTAATAATAACACCGGTTACCGACAAAATGATAAACAGCACCTGCATCTTAGCCGGCTTCTCTTTTAGGATAATTACGCCCAGCAGCGTTACAAAAATGGGCATCATCGATACCATAATCCCGGCCTGTGATGATGTTACATACTGCAGTCCGATGGTTTCAAACAAAA
>Ga0153996_1000651_pt1 | contig 15345 bp, 20 predicted proteins | sample TSNC080MetaG_FD_104728 | JGI IMG/M metagenome (GOLD analysis project Ga0153996, IMG submission 104728) | Attine ant fungus gardens microbial communities from North Carolina, USA - TSNC080 MetaG | ecosystem: Host-associated > Fungi > Mycelium > Unclassified | place: USA: North Carolina, Lumber...
ATGCCATCCTTGGTGCCAAGGAGGTCAGGTAGATATAGTGTTTGTGATGCTTGGCGTAGGATAGTGCGGTATTCTTCATAGGTGGGGCATGACTGGATGATATTCTCTCGTGTCTGAGTTTTTTTTTTTTTTTTGATCATCAATTTATTACACGGAGCATGGTGGTAGACCGTGGTAAGTACATAGTACCTACTTAAATATGTAGAGAAAGAAACAGGAGAAGAAAAGAGAAGGAAGTAAAAAGGGAAAGTGCTGTGCCTTTACTCAGGGGAGTTGCGCCATGATGAGATCTCAACCATTGTCAAAACTGAATGCGCTAGGATTGTCTGCTAGGAAGTGAACAAAGCTGTTTATGATAATGTTGCATGGATGTGTGGATGGATCATGTGCATCACATTCCATGACGATATGTTCTCTTGTCTGAACTTCAGCTTTACCACATGGGCAGCTGATGGGGAGGTGAGGAAGGAATCTTTGTCTGTACTCTCCAATGGGAGCATGGCCAGTAGTCATGCGAGTGAAACGGGCGCAAAGCGAGTTGGTGAAGCCTATAGAAGGAAGCCATGAACTACCTTTGGTGTATGTCGGTATGATCACTTTTTGTTTTTCGTCTTCAAAGTCGAGGAAACACTGTCCTCTTTTAGGATTGGACATGAAGGAGTTTTGCCACTCAGAGAGGATGTTGTTGCATTCTTTTTTCTTGTTAAAAAGGTGTGACTCTTTGCTGGGAAAGATGGGAGCACAGTTATCGGCTTTGACCTGATCATCTACGAGTTTATGTTTAGGCCACTTGGCTTTACTGGGGCAGAACCAAAATTGAATTTTGTTTCTGCCATCTTTTCTGAAGAAGAAATCTATTGCCGAAGTGAGCAGGATGAACATGTTTTGAAGAGGGTCAGTTTTCAATTTGAAGACTTTCTTTGCTGTAGCAATAGAGTCAGTGATGACAATGATGTTGTGAACGTTTTTCTCTTCCATGGCAGGTATTAGGCCTAGGCATATAGCCATGAGTTCAGCTTCAATTGAAGTAACATTTATTGAGTTGGCTTGTAGGCATTGAATGATGGAGTTGTCAGACCAGATGTGCGCAACTGCAGTGGCTACTTGCGATTTCTTAATGCCTCCATCTGCTACAATGGCAACATTGTGGGGTGATATTTGGGATGATCTGAAGGCCTGATTGAGGTTTTGTAGGTGGTGGAAGAGATCTTCATCAGATGAAGAGGGAGGAGAATGAAAACTAAATCTACTAGGGAAGTGATCGGCTACTCTTGAACCCAGAGAAAAAAGGGGGAAAAGTGGATTGAAACATTCTCTAATACCATTGAGGTGTTTGTTGACATCCTTGATAGGGCTTTTGAGGTTAGACCGCTGCCTAGCTATGAGTTTGGAGGTTGTGGTTTTATGTAGAGGGTGATTTTTCATGTGCTATAGGTCAAGGAGCGAGTTAATAGCATGCGTGGATGGGATATGTGACTACTAAATAGTATCATAGAGGTATAACAAAATACCTGTTTAAATGAACTACATAAATAGCTGGACCCTTGTTAGCAAGTAGCCTTGCTAACATTGCCCTTTTGGTGTAGTGGTAAACTATACAGTATGTGACTACTGGTCCATAGCACAACTGTGACAGGATAGAGCCATATCTGAGGTGGTGTCTACCATTGAGTTTACACATGTGGAGAGTGATTGGTATGAGGCCTGCAATAGCTTCAATGCCATCAGAGGGAGATATTTGAAAAGCACTAGTAATCCAAAGGGCTGCCTTGTGTTACATTTTTTTAAGTTTGTTGATATTTTTGACGATCGGGGCACCTTTGAAGAACCAGAGGTTGAATCCGTACAATGCAATGGGTAAGATACAAGTCCTGTATAGGAGTCGTTTTTGCATGGGGAGTATGCCACAAGAGGAGTTGCCTAGCATTTTCATGGCACTAAGAGTAGAGAGGCATTTAGTGGCATAAAAGTAGGTGTGGTAATGAAAGTTAAGTTTTTGGTCAAAGAAGAACCCTAGGTATCTCCAGATGGGTTTAGGATTGATGATGGGACCCCCTACAGATATTAGGTCAATAAAGGGGTTAGGGGGGTGCCGTGCTCTCATAAAGTGAAAGATTTTGGTTTTGTTGTGTTCCATGACGAGGCCAGCATCAATAAGAATTTTTGATATGATATTGTAACTACATAGTAAAAAGGAATTAGAAAGGAAATAACTCTTCTCCTGAGAAATCAAGAGACTGTTATCAACAAATGAGAGAATGTCTGTAGGAATTTCTTTATTGAGATTTTTTATTCTTTTTTTGAATGTTTTTATAATTGGAGCTAGATATAGGGCTGATAGGATGGGGGATAGGGCAGAGCCTTGACCAATGCCAATATTTACGTTAAAGGGAGAGGAGATGAAAGAGTTCCATGAATATAAGGTAAAACAGTTTGAGTGATAGCTGTTGAAAAATCAAACAATGTTAGTATTAAGACCAGCTTTTTTTAGACATAGTGAGAGGAATTGGTGGTTGAGGGAAGGGAAGAATTGAGCGATATCAAAGGCAAGAACACTCATATAGTATTGTCTGAGCCAACCTGCCCTGATAAGATGAGTGAGATATATTTCCACATCTGTTGTGAATCATTGGCAAATACCCCCGAATTGATGAGGGTTGAGAAAACCGTTGGCTGACAGATGGAGTTGAAGCCTATTGCTGATGGCTTTCTCAATGAGTTTGCCCGTGGTATTAAGTAGAACGATGGGTCGGAACAATTTGGGGAAATTGTAGTTGTTTTTATTTGGTTTGGGTATCACCACTGTATTGGACGATTTGAAGTGAGACAGCCAAAATTCTAAGTCAATACAAGTGTTAGCAATTTATACAATTTTTAGTAAGCATCTGTCATTTGAGATTAGTGCTTTGAGGTGTCTCCAGGAGATATGGTCTGGACTAGGAGTTGACAAGGATGAGCACTTAGCTATAGCATCTCTGAATTCTTGTTTCGAGAAGGGGGGCCATAGGATTTGGTTGGCTTGTGGGGTTTCATTTAGGAAAGAGGCATTTATGGGTCTGTTTTCAGCTGAGTTATAAGACGAGTATAAAGCATGCCACAAGTCTAGTAGGGTGTTGCAAGATTGACCTTTATATAGAATGGATTCTATAGTCGGCAGATTTTTCTTCTTAACCTAGTTCATAAGATCCCATGGTCTTTTATTTGAGGAGGTGATCTCGTAGATCCTGTTGTCAAAGAATTCTCTTTTTGCTGTTCAGGCATTTGACTTGAATTTGCGCCAATGTTCGATGAGTCCTGTGTTACAATATCTGTTTAGACTTTCAGTACATGCATGAGTCCACCATTCTTTAGAATGTTTCATTATGTGTTTCTTTTTTGCTTGGGAGTACCATACTTCATTGAAAATGTTTGCTAGTCGTTAGACAATTGTTTCCAGGTTTTCCTTGGATATGATGTTTGAGGTATCAAGGGCGAGAGTATTGTCAGTAATAGCTTTGATAAAGTTCATTTCTTTCTCACTATCTTTGCATATGGACCAGAAGGAGTTATCTATGTTAGTTTCATTGATACCAACTTTGATAATGAGGGGGACATGGTCTGAGGGTCTGTGCAGTTCAGGGTGAAGTGAGTGTTGGCTGAACCCGGAGTTGTTGGGGTTTATGAAAGCTAAATCTATAACAGAATTAGTGTCACGCAGATTATCTGCAAACCTTGTTGGACCGGGGTTAATAGGTAGTGAGAGGTCTAGACCTAGGCTTTCAACTAAAGTGAAAAGATCTTCAGTATGAGCAGAATAATGAAGATAATTGGGATCCTAATCATTATTCCTTATATTGAAATCGCCTGTCATAACAACAGTATCATTTAGGTCAACAATGTTTTGATTGAGGGCATGTAGGGTGCTTTGGTTGTCGTCGGAATAGACGTTTATGACATAGTTGATATGTTGGCCTGAATAGAAAGCTAGAACGTTAATGTCTTGGTGATTTATAATATCAAGTCTGAGAGTGAATCTCATTTTCAGTAGTTTTTTGTTGACGTATGTTGCAACTCATGCATAGCTTTCTTGAGCTGGGTCCTGTCTGATAAATAAGGTCTAGTCGGGGTGGTTAGGGGTACCATATATTGGATCTCCTGTAGGGTTAGTATGACTTGGGACATGGCAAATGAGGGATTTAGGTGGTTCTTGAACGAGGATGATATCCATGTTATTTTTGTTGTTTTCTAATATGGTATTCATTAGAGTTTTGTTTTTTCTAACATTCTGTGAAAATATTTTTAGGGTTTCTTTAATCATAGTTTCTTACTGCCTATGGCTAGGCAAATTGAATTGGCTCTGGTTTCCCGAGCTTCCTGTGCTTTTTTTGAATACTAGTCTCTGTTGAATCGGTTTCTCCAGAAGGGGCATTTGTAGTTGTTGGCCATGTGGTCACCTTTGCAATTGATGCATTTGAAGGAGTAAGGGCATGGTAGGTCCTGGGCAGTTTCAAGTCGGGGGGAGTTTAGTTTGGGGTTGGCTTTACAGCACCATGATAACTCTCTATGATGTTTGAGTTTATGTAGGCCATTACACTTTTGGTATCGAGACCCGTGAGCTCTGCAGGAAAAGGTGGAATGACCCCATTTCTAGCAATTATAGCACTGGGGGACACCTGGGTTCATGTTAGTTGTCCTGACCGTGGCGATGTAACGACCTAAGTTGAAAGAATAGTTAATTAATAGTTTAGCTTTAGAACCATTTTGGTTATCCTATATATTAATCCATATGATAGCTATGTCTGACTTGGGCGAGGCTTTGATAATACGTGGTTTAGTAGCTAGGGAAAAGATCAATGTGCTTTATGAAGTCTGTGACATTTTCACTGGTGATTTTATTGCCGTTGGCTTATAAGTAGGGGAGACCCATAATCTTCAAGTATAATTTGGACTGTGGGAGTCTGGGGCTTGGAATCTCATTGCCGTTAATGTCTTCGACTGACTTGAAATATTTTTCTATGACAGAAAGGTCACTAGGGTTTGGTACATTGTTAGTAATAATGGTTATTCTACCAGAACAGAGATGGATGAATTCAGAACGCATTGAAGATTTAATATTTTTCAGTAGAGCGTTAATTTGAAATATGTGTATGCTGGCATCGTCCATGATGTTTTCCACGAGATCATTGGATACCGGGATGATGGCCTGTTTTCTAGACAGTCCCTTAGTAGTGAATTGGACTTTCTTGGCTTTATTAGCATGTTGTCCAAAAGCTGCATTGTACATTTCAAGAACTTTCTTGTTTGGTAAGGCTGGGAAGGCTTCCTTTATCTTGAGGGCATTTGTGACATTTGATGCAATTTGAGCATAAAACAAAGAGGATTTTCCTTCGGTGGAGATTTTACATTGATGGGCTTTTGACTTCTCCAAAATTTCCTTGGAAGGATGGGGTGGGATAGGGGGAGGTACTTTACTTATGTGAACACTATGATGAATATTTACATTTGTTGGAGGTTTGGTAGTTTTGTCAAATTCTTTTGTGATGTTGTCCTTGATGGATGATTTGTTAGCAGTTGCAAGAGTATCCCATCCTGATTCGAAGATGGCGGATATAAAGTCCCATGCTGATTCGCTAAAGGAGTCTAGTTGCCTGATGTTATTAGCATTCTGGTCTTTAACGTTTCATTGTCTTAGGAAGCAGGCCATGTGTTATAGGGAACACATGATGTTGTTAATATCACTGTTAAGAAATTCATTGGTGCCAAACAGAGATGTCGCCATGAAATTTCTGTCCCACAGACTAGGGTCTACTAGAACGTTAGCACTATATGGGATGACTTTGGGGGGAGAGGGTTCAGTAGAAATGTCGGTATTACTGATGTTTATCGAGTTAGGCACCTCCTTGAGAGGAACATGTGGATTGGATGCTGGAAGGGAGAAAGAGAAACGAGTAGCGTTTTCAACCAGAGAAAGGGAGGAATCCATTATCTCTATGTCCATGTTGCAGTTGGCGGTGACACATTCAGCATAATTGACTTCCAAAGGGGGGAAGAATTGTCCATTGGGGAGGGAGAGGTACTATAGGGATTTTTGGCACTGTTGCTAGAAGTCGGACGTCTACGTTGTATGTTATAGGTGTCATCTTCTGACCTAGCAGAGGTAATGTTGGGGTTCATGTTTGCAGTGAGACTATTTATAACTAAAATGTGAAGGTTTATTCGCTAAACTAAACTCAGGCGCTACTAACAATGTTGGTGGTACAAGTAAAAGAAGCGATGTGTCTCGTGTCTGAGTTGTTTTACCACATAAGCATGCTGGATTTGCAGACATGTGTTTCCTGAATAGGACCTTTATACATTGATGTTTGTACACAGCCTCCTCGCAAACTACATGCAATTTCTCTAGTATATACTCAAATCAGAAAGGTAAAGCTTAACGTTGTTGTAAATGATGCTGTTCATAGACTTTGTCTCCAAACTCTCATCATTTTCTGATTTTCTGATGAGTATTTTAATTCATCAGGTGCTCAGTAAGTACATAGTTGTGCCATGTAGTAGAACCTCAAAACCTTAGTTTAGCACTTACAGGAACTGAGGGTCTCTTTACAGTCGGCATGAGTAAGATGTAGATAGGCAAATATACTAACCTCTCTCAGGAACCAAGCTTCTTTCTTCTAGTCCAAAAATCCCATTCTTGCTCATAGAGCTACTCTAGGTAGGATGACTCATCTAGGTTTTCTTAACTATCTTTCTTTTTATCAATCACATCTAAAGCAACCATTCCAGTAAAGGTATCAATTTTCATAACAGATATTACTTTACCAAGAATTGTAAAGGAAAAAAAGTTGCCAGCATATAAAAGCAAAAGAAGAGGACTTTAGTACATGGGACTATTAGTTGATGATAGCTCAGTTGTATGAAGACAGCAAGAATCAAAGATGAAAAGAAGATAGGGTAATAGTGATAATGATCTTTGTCTTAAAGATCAAGTTAATCATTCAGAACACAGTGCCAAACCCATTAGCAAAAAAGACAAAGTGAAAAGCAAAAGATATAATCCAGTGATAATTAGAAGAATAGTGATTGACTCAGAACTCAATCTATAAGTTTGTTTTTGATTTGGTCAGAGATAATGTAGAATTATTCATAACAATAAAGGTCAGAAACAAGTTAGGGGAGGAGAAAGGCAGCTAGGGTCATATAAGAAATGTATTTTGCACTAGTGACAACAATAATGCTAATAATGTCCATTGATATTGTCAATAAAAAAGAAAAGGAATTAAGAATTGAAAAAGAGATCAAAGAAATGGAAAGAAAGGCTTTTGATATCATGACTTGGCAAAACAGTAAGTTAATATTTATTTTTCTTTTATTTTTCTTTTATTTAATTATCAGACATACAGAATAGTAACTACTTATTGCTTCCTTTACTCAAACCTCCATCATTAATAGTAGCATCTGAGCATAGTATAGCAAAAACCTCTCCTATAAACCTAAACATAGTTATGAAACCCAGCTATCACAAAAGGCCACTTACTATTTGTGATTAGGTTAAAGGTTTATTCAGAAAGTGCTTATAAGCAAAGTTTAGACAGTAACAAGAGATGTTGTTAAGTCTGAGGTCTAATCCTCAGACTATGAGTCCTTATATACAGAATTGTGATGGTCTGTGCACTAGGACAGATCATTACATGCTACTACCTATTGTTCTACATATAGTAGTACCTTTGTGCTAGAAATAGTGATAACTTAACCATATGGAGGCTATCCTTTGTTCTAAGAAAAGGACAGATGACTATCTATGGGTAATTAATAAAGTCTATATGCAAACATTGAGGTCTTCATATCTCCACTAATATTAATTGCCTTGAGGTTGTTCTAGGCTCAATCTGAGCATTATGAAGAAGGCTTCTGCTAAGCCTAGAACCAAAGCATTGATCATGGCAGTTTCTGAGATATTAGCAATTTAATAAATGGTAATATGGTGGTTACTAGTTAATCTGCTTAATATCTTGGCCAATATTAATTGCCTTGAGACGTGACTGGCATTGATCAAAAGGTCTTTTTGAGGGCTTTCCATAGTCTTTGAGACCATAAGAATCATTGAAGAATTGATGGAGATATGGCCAAATTGAGTTTGTGATACTAGTAATACTGGATCCACTACTAAATGACCAAAGACACTACTATCAATATTCAACATGGTTGCCCTACATCTCATGCCAGTGTGGGAGACCCATGCAGTAACTCTCTCTCCTTATTAGACTTCTCTCTACCTTTTGAGATAGATTACACTAAACAAATCTGTACACAGAACAACATAGATGTAAAGGTCAATATTGCCTCACAAATCCTGACTTATGGTGGCTATGACCTACTATTCAACTTTTTGCTCCTAACCTCCCAAACTACATGTATATTCCATACTGATAATATGGCCTACCTGTCTAACCTATTACCTCAAGGCTCTGATTTTAACTATTCAGTTTCCTCTCTTGTGCTGGAACCTTTGGCTATTCCATATTAGACTAACCAACCTATAGACTCTCAACTTTGGAATAGAAATTTCAGCTCAGTTTCCGTATTTGGTACTGATAAAGTAATCTAGTAGTAGAGATAGAGTTTGGTTTGACATGAGACTAACATAGATATGAGACTGTTGTTAATGTGGAGTCATGAAGACTTAGAGTTCACCCTAGGTAAATGTTCAGAAAGAACTCAATAGAGTTCTCCATTATATTCTACATACTACTTATACTATTCTTATATAGTCTGTGCACTAAAGTCCCACAATCATATGTCCTTCTGGAATATTCTACAATCACATAATCTAATCACATGATATAGTTTACTTAAGGTTCCTATGCTATTTATAGCTTTATCCCATTATATGTCTTGAGATTGTGAATCAACTGTTTAAAAGTACAGAAAGTTATTTCCTTTTTGGGGCTCTTATAATATGGCTCTCCTTTTAAGATTTCTTATTCTAAGGAATTTTTCTATTGACTCCAATTTTCATTCTATCTTTTTTCCCTTTCTTTCTCATACCTTTTTTGTCCCTATCCATAAAGTAATTTGGCTGTAAATTCCCTAGGTATTCCTTTTCTTCTTTTTCCTACTTCTGTTGCTTGAGTTCTTTGACCTCTTCCCCATACTCCTTCTCAAACTCTTTTACTAACTCTTTTGCATTCTCCAAATTTTCCCTACTTTCCCAGGTATCTTCTTCTGTCATATACCCCTTCCATCAGACTAAGAACTTTTCTTTCCCTCTTACCATTCTTTTGTTTAGTATTTTCTCTACTTCAAACTCTTCTTTTCCTTTGATGATGACTGGCTTTGGTGGTGTTTTCTTCTGTCCTTCTACTTGTGGTTGATATAATTGTACCCTACTTACATTTACTATAGGGTATATTTTAATAGAGCTAGGCAGTTTTAGTTCTACTGTATTACTTGAAATAATTCCCTTAATTTTGTAGGACCTTACAAAACTTTCCATAAGTTTTTCTGATCTTTTTTTTATTTGCCATTTTAAGTCCTTTGTACTTAACAACACTAAGTCTCCTACTTGATATTCCTCCCCCTTCCCTCACTTTCAGTCTGCAAACTTTCTTATTTCTTTTTGTGCTTTTTCCAATGCTGCTTTTGTTTCTTCTTAGATTTTCTTTATTTTTTCTACAAACTTTCCTGTTGCCTCATACTTTTCTTTTCTTCTTCCTTTGAACTCCATTCTTGGATCTTGATCATAGTTAGTTTTGAAGGAGAATACTTTAGTTGTTGAGTGAATTTTATTATTATATGCAAATTCAGCAGTCCCCAACCAATTGGGCCACTGTTCTTGTCTATGATCAATGAAGACCCTCAAATACTATTTTAGCTTCTGGTTTATCCTTTCCATTTGACCATCTGTCTGGGGGTAGTAGGCTATGGGTAGTTTTGTCTAAATCCCTAGTAGACTGTTCAACTCCTTCATCATTTCTACTGCAAACTATACTCTTTTATCAAATATGATGCTTTCTGGAAGTCCATATAACCTCTACACATAGTCCCTAAACAACTTGGCAAGTTCTTTTGCCAATGTTTTTTCCTGTTGTTGCTATGAAGTAGGCTATTTTACTAAATCAATTACATACTACTAGTATTGCATCATATCTTTGAGCAAGTAGCAACTTGGTGATAAAGTCAGCTGAGATATAGCTCTATGGTTTCTTCAGAATTGCATTAGGCATAAGTTTCTCTGCTGGGGCTTTGCTCCTGTTTTTGTACCTCTGACAGGCATCATATCTATCCATGTATCTTTCTACTTCTTTCATTACTCTTGGCCACCAATAGTTTTTGATGACCAATTCTATTGTTTCCCATCTCCCCCCATGCTCTCCTACTGGGGTATCATAGTATAATTAGACTACTTCTCCTCTTAGTTCTCTTTCCTGTACATATATTCATCCTTCTTTTATGACTACTCCATCTTCTATTTCCCATTTCTCATCTTTTAATGACTTTATTCCTGCTCTTTTTAATTCCTTCATTGCTTTTACTATCCTTTCATCTCCCTCCTGTGCTTTCTGGATCCTCTTCCTTAAGTTTTCTTCTTCTACTAGTGTTTTTGCTCTCCTGATCCATTCAGGCTTTATCAATGTTTGATCTTTGTTATCCTTCTCCATTCTCTCCTACCAATCTGGTCTCTTGCTTAGTGTCAGCATCTAAAGTCCAATGACCGGAATTAAGCCAACTGTCTCTTTGTTCAGAGTTTGATAAAGAGAACTCGATGGAGTTCTTGCTCATTTCTCTACTACTTATATACTTTACTACCATGGCTATGCGCTTACTCTCCCATGGTCCTCATGTTACTCTAGTCATGTGACACACTGTGACTGTGACTGTGACATGACCATATGTGACCATCCATCACACCATTGTGACATTGTGACAAAGTCATGTGATACTTTCCCGTGCTCCATCTTGTAGTTGTAAGTCCAATAAGAAAAGAAAAGAAAAGGAAAAGAAATATAAATAATGACTTAGCTGTTTTGCCAAGTCATGACACTTAGTCTATTGGCTTTACCCATGCTTTTTTTTCAGAATGTGTTTTAATGTAAAGTTGAATCATGATAGGTATGAGATCTATCTTGCTTATCTTTGATTTAACTTTTAACTTGTCATGAAATACTGGAGATTTTTGTAGTTTGTCCAAATTTCAAACTCTAGTTTTGCTTCTTCTAGGTAATGTCTCCATACTTCTAGGCACCTAATAACTACCAACATCTCTTTATCGTGAATTTTATAGTTCTGCTCTGTGATGTTTAATGATTTAGAAATAAAGGCCACAGACCTCTACTTTCCATTCTCATACTTCATTGATAATACTCCTCCCATCACATAGTTTGATGCATTTGTCTCTACTCTTATTTTCCTATCTATGTCTAGGATAGCTAAAACTAGTTCTATGGTGAACACTGCCTTTAACCTTCCAAATGCCTCTTGCTGCTTTTTCTTCCACTTCTACTTTTGTTCTTTCCTGACTAGTACATGTAACAGGGCTGCTATCTTTGCAAAATCCTTGATAAATCTCCTATAATAGTTGGTGAGGCCTAAAAACTTTTGCACTTCTTTAATGTTTCTGGGTACTAGCCAGTTTAACACTTCTTCTATCTTTTCTTTTTGCATTTCTACCTCTCTTAGACCAATTACTACTCCTAGGAATTCCACTTCTCTTACTTTCTATTTATACTTCTCTAGTTTCACAAATAGGTTATTTTCTTCTAGCCTCTTCAACACTTCTTCTACTAATTTATCATGTTCCTCTTCTATGTTCATAGCCACTAAGATATCATCAATAAATGTTGTAGTATCCCCCTGATTTATAAGATTCTAGAATAGATTGTTTATTATTGTTTGAAAGGTAGTGGTGGAGTTAGTTCAAAGTACATGACTGTAGGTTCATAGACTTTGATATACATTGTAAACACTGCTTTCCATTTGTCTCTTTCTTTGATTCTGATATTATTATATCACCACTTCAGGTCTAGTTTTGTGAACACCTTTCTTTTTCCTATCCTATCTAATATATCCACTATGAGGAACAAAAGGTACTCATTTTTTATTATCTACTAGTTTATAAATCAATAGTCTTACACTATTCTCCATTTTCTATTCTTTTTTGCTACAAAATATACTGGCAAAGTTTGGGATGATTTAGAGGGTTGAATGTATCCTTTTCTTAGCTAGTCCTCCACAAATGCCTATACCTCCTTCCTCTCTTCTTTTGACAATAAATACATGTTATGAGAGCCCCAGAGAGGAAAGAGTTTCCCATGTATTCAAATATTTGATCTCTAATATCAAGTCATATAATAGGGTCCAGATATAAATAGCATAGGAGATTAGGTAATCATATCATGTGACAAGGTCATAGAATGTTCTGGAAGGATATGTGATTGTGTAATAATAGGAGTACAGCCACTTGTAAAGTAGTATAAGTAGATAGTCAAATCCAATGGAGAACTCCATCGAGTTCTTCCTAAATACTCACCTCGAGTGGTTCCTAAGTCGTCAAGGCTTTGTGATAATAATACACTTTTCCCTTTTTTGGTATGAACTCTTCTTTGAACTCTATAGCATAATCCTAGGCCTTTTATACTGGTATCCTTTCTGAAGACTCTTTTCCATTTCCAAAACTTCTCGAGTACTAGTCTTTTAAGTATCTCTAAGTCTTTTTCCTCCCCTATTCTATTCACTTCTTTTTTCCCTATTTCTTGCTTCTTTTTTCCACATATAGGTGGATACTATGTTATCTTAACTTTCTTTTTTTCCCAATCTATTTCTGGGTTGTGTACTGACAGCCATGGCATTCCTAGTATTACTTCCATTTTTCCTAGGTTACATACGTCTATTTATGCCCTTTCAATATGTTCTTTAAAGAACATGTTGCACTCTACTTGATAAGTAATTACTTTCCCTACATTAACTGTTCCATCTACATTTCTTACTAACAAAGGGTTTTTTAACCTTTCCATTTTAAATCCCTTCTTTTTGGCAAAGACTATATCTATGAATAAGCCTGTTGCTCCACTATCTAATAATGCCTTTATTGCCACTCCCTTATGGTTTTCTAGTTTCTCTAGTTCTATTTTCATCTAGACTTCTTTTAGCTGTTAAGACTCTAGACCTCACAGTTGAATACATTCAACTTGAAGCCTATATCTAACACTTTATATCTTCATACTCTTTGTTAGAGGGTCTGGCTAAGGTTTCAGTGAAGTTATATTGGAGAAAAGATGTTAACAAGACTTTGAGTAGCACCCTTGAGATTGTCCTAAGACAGGTAAGAGTACCAATTCCTCAATATTAAGGGATTACAGAGAGAAATACAGAAAAAGAGAACTTGTTGTTCTCTTCTCTTTTTAGTCTGTATTTATCCTAACTAGGTATGTAACAGTTATTACAATGTGGTAACACTACTTGTAACTTGTTATAAATTGCTTTACCAAGACATTTTTATTTTCCTTTTCATTTATTTTTCTATAAATAGCATAGGAAAGTCATATCACACTTTGTGACAGGATATGACATATAAAAAAGTCATATCACACTTTGTGACAGGATATGACATATAAAAAAGTCACATAAGTCACAGCACATGTTATGGCATATGATGTCACAAGAGTTTAGCTAGGAGTGTGAGTAAACAGTGCACAGACCAACTAGAATTAGTATAAGTAGATTAACCCAATACAGTAAGAACTTTAATGAGTTCTCTTTGTCTAATGCTGATAAAGAGCAGTTGGCTTAATTCTAACTCAGAGTTAGCTTTCTTAACATAACTCTAAGTGACTAGTTAAATGACAAATCAGTGATAAGAGTGACAAGTTGAGTCAAGACTGAGTTATTGTTTAATAATGGGTTAGTCCAATATTGTCCCATTTAGTTCAGTCCAAAGATAGAAAAAAAAATGGTCCAAGATTTCTCTGAAGAGTTCTGTTCATACTATAAGCCTAATGTTCTGAGTCTAAGATATTTAATGCATTATTACATTGTGATGTCTTTATCCAACAACGCTAATATTTTGTTGACTATCCACTCATTATCAGACTATGGCTGATAATAGTTATAGTTCTACTTGATATTCATAACATTAGCAGACTTAGTAATTGCTGTACATTTCATACTCTCTCTCAGTAATATTAGCAAAATTTATTTTATTTTCCAGCTTTTTTGGGTGTAATACACTGTACAAGTTATTGGAGGCCAGTTGAGAGCTCACTGTCCTCTATTGTCTTTTGCTGACTCTTGTGGCATCTCTACTACTCTTTCTTTCTTATATCTTTCCCAACAATTTTTGGCTATATAGCTCCACTTTCCACACACATAACATGTTCTGTTTCTCCCTTTTTCTCTGTTGACATCTATTGTGTTTGGGTCTCTCTGGACCCATTTGATTACCTTCTCGATTGGGCATACTTGGCCTTTCTCCTCTATATTCTCCACTAGAGTTTTCTTCTACTCTCTAGGTTATTTGCCTTTTGCTACCTCTATACAATTCTTCTTCATATCCTTCTTTTAGCTGCACATTTCCCCCTAGGTACATTGTATTCCTCTCTAACAACTTTTCTTCTGCTCTACTCTGTCTTTGATTTCTATCTAATCTTACCACTCTTTAACAGTGGTCGGTAGGCTTTTTACCTCTGCTAATTTTCTTCTGATGGCTCTATTTAGGCCTTTTTTGAATTCCTTAATGAGGGGTTTTCCCTTATAGTCATTCCTTTTGGCAACCTTTTTGAATTCCTGTATATACTCATTGCAGGTTCTTCCCTCTTGTTTTAGCATCCTTAATTGCTCTATCTTTTTCTCCTCCTTCAATGTTTTCCCAAACTCATTTCTCATTTTTGTAAAAAGCTGCTCTGCTGTTTCTACTCTCCCTTGGCTAGTTCCTCTAGCAAATTATCTTTCTACACTTCTGCTATTCTCCCCTGTACATATGATAATACCCAGGCAATCTAGGCTGTTGCTATCTCCTCTGTCATCTTCATCCTCAAATACAATTGAGCTGCATTTATAAACACACTTACTTCCTCTATTCTTCCACTAAATATTTGGGGTCTTGCAATCTATCACAAAAGGTCACTTAATTATTTGTGATGGGGGTTTTGATACTTGAATAGTTCAAAAAAGCAAAGTTTAGACAATGACAAAAGATGTTGTTAAGTCTAAGGTCTAATCCTCAGACAAGAAGTCCTTATATACAGGATTATGATAGTCTGTGTACTAGGACAGATCATTACATGCTACTACCTATTGTTCTACATATGGTAGTGCCTTTGTACTTAAAATAGTGATAACTTAACCATATGGAGGCTGTCCTTTGTTCTAAGA
>Ga0153996_1000652_pt1 | contig 15334 bp, 11 predicted proteins | sample TSNC080MetaG_FD_104728 | JGI IMG/M metagenome (GOLD analysis project Ga0153996, IMG submission 104728) | Attine ant fungus gardens microbial communities from North Carolina, USA - TSNC080 MetaG | ecosystem: Host-associated > Fungi > Mycelium > Unclassified | place: USA: North Carolina, Lumber...
AATCTGTGAAAAATCAAGCGTATTGATGTCGATATAAGCCGAGGTAAGCACATTGGTCAGATAAGACTTCATCTCAGTAAGGGCCGGCGGTGCTTTTTTATCTGCGTGCGTATTTTTGGAATCTGACTGAACCAGTTTATCATACATAGTTAGCAGATAATCCTTATTCTTTGCTTCATCAACGATATAATTACACAGATCAAACAGCATATCTGAAATCATACAGATACGGGAATAGGGCAGCTCCGGGAGCATCTGGTACAAGTTTTGGAGCTCTTTTGACTGTTCCAATGCCCTGAGGCTGGTCGGTGAATTGCGGATCAGCTCCAGTTTGCAGGATGCATCGGCGGCGGGAAGACGCGCCTGTCCGGCCAGAACCACACCGACATAGTGATCATCAACAGATATGGGGATAGCGACGTCGACAATATTGTAATGGCACAGGTATATATAAGGCCGGTTGTTGATCACCGCTTCCAGTCCGGCCCGCGAGTCGCATTTCTGACAGCGTTTCAGCAGCTCAGGGTTCTTTCTGACAGCAGTGCAAAATGGTGTACACAGGCTGTGTCTGGTGATCGGATTTCCTTTATAATCGGTGGTGATGATCGCCAGTCCGGTAACCGCTGCCAGAGAATTCTGCAGAGACTGCCATTTTTTCAGATCCAGTATTTTATCCAATTTGTATGCAGACATATGATATCCTCCTGAGTTTAATAGCATAAGATAACCATTTCTATTATTTATGATAATATATTACCATGAAAAAATGTAATATTGCAACATGGAAGTCCAATGTATTTATCGCCTGCGGTATTTATAATGTGAGTAAATAAAGCGAAATGGAGGAAGTTGATATGAGAAAAGCATTTATTTGTCCGACCAAGTATGTTCAGGGAGAGGATGAGATTCTGAATCTGGGGTATTTTGTACAGACCTTTGGAAAATCTGCATTGCTGATCGCTCATCCCGACGATGTGGAAAGGGTAAAAGAAAAACTGGATGCAACCAGGGAAAAATTTGATATAATACTTGTACCCAGTGATTTTGGCGGAGAGTGCTCCCGGGAGGAGGTAGCGAGGCTGCAGGAGGTTGCCAGGAAAAACGATTGTGCATGTACCATCGGACTTGGCGGAGGCAAGGCTATCGATACTGCTAAATGCGTAGCTCAGGGAGGGGCTCTGATCATCGTCCCGACGATTGCGGCAACAGACGCACCGACCAGCCATTCAGCTGTCCTGTACACTCCGGATGGAGCTTTTGATGATTACGCCTATTTCAAGCAGAGCCCCAGCGTGGTAATGATTGATACAACCGTAATTGCCAAGGCTCCGGTCAGATTTCTGATTTCCGGGATGGGAGATGCGGTCTCTACATATTTTGAAGCCCGGGCAACTGCTGCATCCTATTCAAACGTAAATGCCGGTCTGCCCTGCGGTGTAAGAGAAGGATTATGCAATGAAGCAAAGGGAACAAATACTGCGCTGGCATTGGCTAAGTTATGCTATGAAACCTTACTGGCTGATGGTGCCAAAGCAAAAGCGGCGTGTGAATGCAATATGGTTACACCGGCACTGGAAAATATCATTGAGGCTAATATTTTATTATCGGGATTAGGATTCGAAAGCGGCGGATTGGGCGGAGCCCATGCGATCCATGATGGCCTGACGCTGCTGGAGGGTGCCCATGGATATTTTCACGGTGAAAAGGTGGCATTCGGGACGATCTGTCAGCTGGTACTGGAAAATGCACCGGCTCAGGAGCTGGATGTGTTATTAGCGTTCCTGCTGGAAATGGGACTGCCGGTATGCCTGGAGGATATTGGCGTGACCGAGATCAGTGAGGAGGAGCTGATGGCAGTTGCACAAAAAGCCTGCATTCCCGAAGAGTCAATCCATTCGATGCCGTTTCCGGTAGAGGCCAAAGGAGTTGCAGCGGCGATTATTACAGCCGATTCGATTGGAAAAGCGTATAAAAACCGGAAAAATTAGGAGGAGCATATGAAAAAGATAATCAACAAACCGGAAACCTTGGTGATTGAGATGTGCAAAGGGATAGCTGCCGCCCATCCGGAACTAGAACTGAATACGAAATATAAGATCCTGAAAAAGAAACAGCTCAACCATAATAAAGTATCGCTGATCAGCGGCGGCGGAAGCGGACATGAACCGGCTCATGCCGGATTTATCGGTAAAGGTATGCTGGATGCGGCGGTATGCGGAGACGTATTTGCATCTCCTTCCCAGATACAGGTGTATCAGGCAATCAAAGAGACTGAATCACAAAAAGGAACCCTGCTGATCATCAAGAATTACAGCGGTGATATGATGAATTTCAAGAATGCTGCATATCTGGCTGGTGAAGACGGTCTAACGGTGGATTATATAAAAGTGGATGATGATATCGCGGTGCAGGACAGTCTGTATACCGTTGGAAGAAGAGGGGTGGCCGGCACTGTATTCGTACACAAAGCGGCCGGTGCAGCCGCAGAAGAGGGGCTGTCTCTTGAGGCGGTCAAGCGCATTGCCGAAAAGACCGCAGCTAATGTTAAAACGATCGGATTTGCATTGGCATCGTGCACTGTTCCGGCTAAGGGAAGCCCGACCTTTGAACTTCAGGAAGATGAGATGGAATATGGCGTCGGCATCCATGGTGAGCCCGGAATCCGCAGGGAAAAGACGGTGACGGCAGATGAGCTGGCCGAACGGATGACCAATGCTCTGCTTGCGGAGCTTACTTTTGAAAAAGAGGAAGAGGCAGAAGTAGCCGTTCTGGTTAATGGGTTTGGCGCGACTCCGCTGCAGGAGCTGTATCTTCTCAATCATTCGGTTATCAGGCAGTTGGCCCGGAAAGGGATCCGGGCATCACGTATATTTGTCGGAAATTATATGACCAGTATTGACATGGAAGGCGCCTCACTGTCATTTCTAAAATTAGATCCTGAGATCAAGAAGTATCTTACAGCAGCAGCAGAAACGCCGGCATTTAAGTTAACCGGAGCAGAAGCCGACTGCAGATATGAGCAGATCGAGGAGGAGCAGCAGGACGGCACCGCCAGCTTTATCGCTGAGACGAATCCGGAACATGCTGAAATAAGAGATGAGACAATCACCCTGGATAATATAATTTATCTGGTAGATAAAATGAGTGAGATCATCATTGCAAATGAAGTCTTCTTCTGTGAACTGGATTCCCATGCGGGAGATGGCGACTTTGGCATGAGTGTAGCCAAAGGCTTCCGGCAGTTAAAACGGGAATGGCAGTGGCTGACAGGAAATGAAACAGAGTTTATCGGACCGTTCCTGGAGGCATGTTCGCTGATTATCATGGAATACTGCGGCGGTGCCAGCGGTCCGATCTGGGGTTCCGCTTTCCGCAGTGCCGGTAAAAAGATCGGAGCGGCAAAGGAAATTACCAAAGCTGAATTTGCCGATATGCTCATGGCTGCGGCAAAAGGTATTCAGGATACCGGTGAACGCTCATTTGGCCGTGGGGCCGAGGTTGGGGATAAGACCTTGATGGATGCTCTGATCCCGTGTGTACAAGTGTGGGAGCAGAACCGAAACAGTGAGCGGAACATTAAGCAGGTGTTTAGTGATGCGGCAGCAGCAGCGGTCGAAGGGGCTGTCAAGACGGAGCAGATCGCGGCCCGGATGGGCCGGGCAGGAACTGTCGGTGAGCGCAGTATCGGATATCCGGATGCCGGAGCGCATGCGCTGGGAGTGATTTTCACCGAACTGGCTGATTGTATTAGATAAAAAATTACTTCTGAAATTGTATGAGTGGATGCTGCCGGAGTGCGGCATCCATTTTATGTCATTAGCCTGGTCAAGACCTCTATGTTATAATATGAACACATGGTGAGGTTATTTCGGGCCTGATGAACAGGTCTAATGGGCGCAGAAAGGAAAAGGTAATAGATTATGGCAAGAAGGATCTTAAACTTCCTGGACCGGTATTCCATTCATATCCTGGGAACCGTCATTGTCTGTATTTTTTTCTGGATTATCAGTACATTTTCATACTCGCCAACGGTTGAAGAAGATGTTAATAAAGCGGTGAAAGACTTTAACAGCGGCTGGCAGTTTCATTACCGGGGCGAAGCGAAAACGATCAATGAGATCCCCGCGAAGATGCCGGTAAAACGGGGAACTGTTTTTATGATCGAAAATCAGCTGCCGGCTGATGTAAAGACAGGTATGACGCTGGCTTTTTGTACCACCAGACAGACCGGAAAAGTCTATGTGAACGACCGGATGATCATGGAGCTGGAGAATAAATCCGGTGTCCTGTTTGATGAATTTCCGGTGAGTAAGGTGCATTATATCCCTTTGAAGCAGGCATATGCCGGCCAGGATATCAGGATAGAACTGGTATCCTATAGCGTCGAGTTCTCCGGCCGGATCAATGAGATGTATTATGGAGCATATGTAGAATGCATCAAGACCAGCTTTCTCTTTCAGGCTCCGATAGCGGCCTTATATCTGTTCATATTATTTGTGGGGATTGCTTTGAGTGCGATCTTTTTCTTTATCAAGGAGCAGAAGAAAAGATATCTGGATATTCTGCTGCTGGGAGTGACAACGGTAAACCTGGTTTTAAGTGTAGTGGCCGAATACAATATGTTCCAGAGCTATATCCGCAGCGATGCCCGCGTCAGTATCATGGGGCTGATCTGTAAGCTGTCCCTGCCGTTTGTTTATCTGCTGTATATATCAGTGGCATCGAAAACCCGGCGGACCAGGCGGGTAACGAAGTATCTCGGTATTGTGTTTGCAATATTCTGTCTGGTGATTCTGGTCGTACAGATATTAGGAGCGGCTGATCTGGGCATTTGTATGACGCTGTATACACTGAGCTCGGCGGTTATGTTTGCCGGTACGATCATTCTCATCATTATTGAGATCTGCACCAGGTATCTTTACTTTGAGGTACCACTTTTTCTGGCTCTGCATATTTTTATGTTTACGCTCATTGTGGAGGGGTTCAGCTATTTTCAGAATGTTATGAGTTACCGGAATTTTGGAGTTTTTCTGGGGGCCGGGGCGGTCTGCAGTCTGGCCATCATCGGAGCGGTTTCGACTAATAATATCATAAAAACTTTCGAAGAAAACCGCCGGATCAACGAAGAGCTGCTGAAGAACCGGGTAGATTTGATGATCAGTCAGATACAGCCCCATTTCGTGTACAACACTTTAAATTCTATTCAGTCGCTGATCGAGATTGATGCCGCCAAAGCATCGGAAATGATCTATAACTTTTCGAAATACCTCCGCACTCACGTTGATACCATGGAGATGGAGGGACTGGTTTCATTCGAAGAAGAACTGGACAGCATTAAGACCTATGTTGAAATCGAATTAATTCGGTTTCGAAAGATCCGGGTGGTTTATGATATTCGGGAAAAGGACTTCTTTCTGCCGATGCTGTCCATTCAGCCGATTGTTGAAAACGCAATCCGCCATGGCGTATCAAAGAAACCTTCGGGAGGAACGGTGGAAATAAAATCATATCAGACCGAGTTGTCCTACGTAATCGAGATCGATGATGATGGTGTCGGCTTTGCCGCAAAGCCGCACAATTTCCAGGATTCCAATGAAGAGAAGTATTCCATTGGTGTGAAAAATATAACCTATCGTTTAAATAAACTGATTAATGCCACCGTCCAATGCCGGTCACGAATCGGTGACGGAACCAGCGTAAGGATTGAAATACCGAAAAAAGGAGGCGGGGTTGATGAGAACAATTTTAGTAGATGATGAAGTGCTGGCGATGGAGCGTTTTTGCCAGATCAGCAGAAATATCCAGCAGATCAGTATTGTCGGAAAGTTCGATGAGACAGGGAAGGCACTGGAATTTGCCCGGCAGGAGAAGGTTGATCTGGCGATTCTCGATATTGAGATGCCGGAGGTGGGCGGAATTAAGCTGGGAGAGAAACTGAGGCAAATCCACCCCGGCATTGTTCTGATCTTTATTACCGGCTATGAGCAATATGCGCTGAGAGCGTTTGGTATCCATGCCGCTGCCTATCTGCTTAAGCCATACAGCCTGGAAGAAGTGCAGTATGCTGTTCAGACAGCAGAACTGCTGTTGAAGCGGAAACGGCATGATATATTCATCCGGACATTCGGGATGTTTGATGTGTTCGTCGATGGTGAGCCGGTATTCTTCAAGAGTTCGAAAGCCAAAGAACTCCTGGCTCTGCTGGTGGATGCCAAAGGCAGTACGATAACTTCGGGATTTGCCATTTCAATGCTGTGGGAAGATAAGCCATTCGACGAAGGAAGCCAGAGTCTCTATTACAAAGCGGCCAAGAGTCTGGAAAAGGCGTTGAAGGAATGGGAGATAGACAATATCCTGGTCAAGACGAGATATGAAAGATGCGTAAACAGAAAAGAATTCCGGTGTGACTATTATCAGCTTCTGGAAGGGAAAGATGAGGCCCGGCGGGAATTCAGAGGTGAATATATGAGCCAGTATACATGGGCGGAGGAGACTCTGGCGGGGATTTTTAGATATCTTAAGTAAAGGATTCCGTTTCCATTCCGTTTGCGTTCCTGCGTTGTTCCGTTTGGTTTTGTTATACTTTGCATATCAAAACTAAAGGAGGAAAGAGTTATGTTGAAGAAACTGGGGTTTACAAGTGATGTGCTGAAGAAGTTCCTGATTGTCTGTATCGGCTCGGAAGCAATCTATTTTATGTATGCCATCAAAAATGTACTGTACAATCCGTATCGTGAAATGCTGGGGCTGACCAATACTCAACTGGGATTTGTGCTTTCAATGATGGGGATGGTCGCGTTCTTCGGCGGAATACCGAGCGCCTGGGTGCTGAACCGTTTTTCAGCCCGGAAACTGATGTCGATCAATCTGGTCATTACCGGCTTTACCGGTATCTATATGGTGTCCGGGATGGTTAGCTACGGCGGGATGCTGATCGTTGGTGTGGTCTGGGGGTTCTCGATGGAAGCTTTTTACTGGGGGGCGGTAACAAAGAGTATCAGATGTATTGCACCGGATGATAAACAGGGTATTGCTTTTGGAACCATGGAGCTGCTTAGAGGACTGACGAACTTTATTCTCAGCTCGATTGCCACCGCTATTTTCGTGGCTGTGGGAGAAACTATCTTCGGGATCAAAATTGCCCTCGGCGGGGCAGCGGTCTTCCTGATCCTGATGGGGATTGTGACTTTTATTATGATGCCGGAAGAGCAATTTCTGCAGTCTGATACTGCAGCCGGAAAGAATAAGGAGTCGATGGATGGCGTTATCAAATGTCTGAAAACACCTCAATTATGGTTGATCGGTTTCATGGGCATGGGTGTTTATGCCGTTTATATGGGGTGCTCCTATTTCCTGCCTTTTCTGGAAGATGTCATGGCGGTACCGGTAGCGCTGGTCGCGGTATTCGGAATTGCATCATCTAACTGGGTCAGAATGATATCGGGACCGATCAGCGGGTTTGCGGCCAATACCGTGTTTAAGACCTCGGCATCATTGATGCGCGCGCTATTTGTGGCCGGTATTGCAATCCTGGCAGTTATTATTGCGGTTCCGAAGACTTCGACACTGGTCTGGCCGGTTACGATTCTGCTGATCGTTCTGCAGGTTGTTGTGTATATGCTGCGCGGGGTATATTATGCGCCAATAGGTGAATCCGGCATTTCAAAAAGTATCTCCGGGTCGGCGATGGCGGTAGCGATTCTGCTGATCCAGTCGCCGATGCTGTGGGGATTTGCGGTCTATGGTATGATCATTGATAAATATCCGCCTCAGAAAGCGTATAGTTATATCTTTATTATTATGATCGCATTATATGGAGTTGGGTTTGTTGCATCAACAATTTTATGTTCGATCGTTAAAAGAAAAGGTATCAAGATTGAGAATGACGGTCAGGAAGGATAAAGGAGGCGGATTATGATGGAATTAGCATTAGCAACAGATTATGGGATGTGTCAGAATTCTCCGGAAAATATGCAGCAGCAGCTTGAAAAACTGGCAAAGGCCGGAGTATCTCATGTGCATTGGGCTTATGACTGGGATTACGAATATCTTTATTCGCAGTGGGAAATGATCCAGATCAAGGAACTCCTGGATAAATACAATCTTAAGGTCAAAGGTGTGCATGCTACGGAAGGTAATACGAGGTGCCGGGTGATTGCCGGTAATCCGGTGTTCCTAAACCGTACACGGATGGTCGATAACCGTAAAGATATCACCTCGCCGCATGAATACAACCGGCTGGCGGGAGTAGATCTGGTAAAAAACCGGGTTGACCTTGCGCATCTGATCAATGCCGGGGAAATTGTACTGCATCTGGTGGTACCTTACGAAGACTTTGATAACATTCCTGGTTTTAAAGAAATATGGTATGCTCAGGCCTTTAAATCCTTTGATGAATTACAGCCTTACTGTGCAGCAAAAGGAATCAGAATCGCAGTTGAAAATATGATCTGTACGCCGGCCGAATACCAGTTTGAGAAACTGGACCGTTTGTTTGAGCGGTACGATATTGACTTTATGGGATTCTGCTGTGATACCGGGCATGCGGCACTGGTATGCCCCGATGATACACTGGCCTTTATCAACCGATACAAAGACCGCCTGATCGCCCTGCATATGGATGATAACCATCTGATTGACTGGAGCCGCTCAGAAGACCCGGACGGGGCGATTCAGAAGTCAGATCTGCATCTGATCCCATTTGATGGCGCGTGTGACTGGGATGGCATCTGCAAAGCTATTGCGCAATCCCCCTATGAACTGCCTCTGACACTGGAAGTGGCTTTTCCCCATGAGACTGCTGAAGAAGAGGCGCAGGGAATTCAGAAGGCAAAAGCGGTGGGTGAGAAATTGACCGATATGGTATTGAAGTATCGGGCAGGATAAAAAATAAGAACTATGGAGCTGTGCATTATGGCTGATTATTCAGCTGTTTTGCAACAGCTCCTTTTTTGTGCATAAAAACAGAGGGGTTACAAAAAAAGCACAAACGATAAAAAACGATAAATAAAAAATAAAATAAATAATAAAAGTTCAAAAAAGTAAGAAAACAAGATAATAATTGCAATATAATTATCGTTTGAGTTAAAAAAATAAAAAAACAAACAAAAACGAACTTGACATCAGTGGATGTTATGCTATACTATACTCAACATAAGCGCTTGTAAAAAATCAAAAGGAGAGGAAGTAATGAAAAAGAAAATTTTAAGCATTTTATTATGCGCAGGATTAACAGCATCATTGGCAATGGGCTGTGGAAGCGGCAATGACAGCAATACCGGAACGGAAGCTGATAACAGTACCGAAGCGGACAAAAGCAGCGAAACGGACAGCGCCTCAGCGGGTGCTGCTGACCTGAAATTAGGCTTTGTAGTCGGATCTTTTGAACATACTTTTTATCAGTTAATTCAGCAGGGTATCGAAGAGGAGTGTGAATCACAGGGAGTTGGAGAATACTCAGTACTGGATGCCAGCCTGGATCCGGTTATCGCTACTTCAAAAGTAGAGAATCTTACCGCCGAGGGCTGCGACGCGATCGCTCTGGCCTGCAACGATGCTGCTGGAGTAAAACCGGCGATAGAAAATGCCGATGCGGAAGGTGTCAGCATGTTTACCTTTGACTGTACATCGGAATCAGATGCGATTAACTGCTTTGTCGGAACTGATAACTACAAGGGCGGTGAGCTCGGCGGTGAAGAGCTGATCCGTCTGACCGAAGATGGTGACAAAGTAGCAATTATCGGCTATCCTACCGCATCTTCATGCGTCGACAGAGAGCAGGGTGCACTCGATACCCTGGAAGGAGCTGACCGTGAAGTTCTGAGCGGATATGATTACAAAGGTGATGCCAATGAAGCTCAGAAGATTATGGAGACCATTCTGGCTCAGCATTCAGATGTAAAAGCGGTATTCTGTGTCGGTGATCCGGCCGCTACCGGCGCATTGGCTTCCATCAAAGCAGCGGGATCTGACTGTATGATTATCGGTTTCGATGGCAATCCGGAAGCCAAGGAAGCTATTTTAGATTCAGAAAACGGTAAATACTGGGTATCTGAAATTTCTCAGGACCCTAAGAACATCGGTGCTACCATTGTTCAGGAAATGATTTCCTATATGACAACCGGTGAAGTGAGTGCAAAAGAAATCTTTATTGATCCTTACATAATTACTGCTGAAAACGCAGCGGAATAAGCCGTAGAAAAGTGATGGATTCGTATTGAGCGGGAAGTCGTCCAGGTGGGTCTGCCTGCCTGGGCGGCTTTTTTCTCTCTATAGGAAAGTGCACTATGATAGTTACATGATTTCTCAGAAAAGGAAATGAAGATATGGAACCGATTTTACAGGTAAAGAATATAAGCAAAGAGTTTCCCGGCGTGAAGGCTCTGACCGATGTTTCAGCTGATTTCTACGCGGGCGAAGTGCACACTCTGGTTGGCGAGAATGGTGCCGGGAAATCCACGTTGATAAAGGTTATGTCGGGGGTTTATACTCCGACCGCCGGAACGGTTGTTTTTGAAGGTGAGGATATCGCATTCTCGTCCCCGGGGCAAGCCATCGATGCCGGTATCGCAGTGATCCATCAGGAGCTTAGTATTGCAAAAGACCTGACGGTGGCCGAGAATGTTTGGCTGGGGCGCGAAATCAAAAAGAAATGCGGTTTGCTGGATAAGGCGCGGATGAATAAAGAGACGCAGGACATTCTTGATTTTATGAAGGTACACCTGAAAGCTGTGACCATCGCCGGCACTCTAAATGCCGCTGGGCAGCAGATGATCGAGATCGCCAAGGTGATTTCACAGAACGCCAAGGTGGTGATTATGGATGAACCGACTTCTTCTTTGTCGGAGCATGAGATTGGGGCGCTGTTTGAACAGGTACATATTTTGAAAGAAAAAAATGTGGCAATTATCTATATTACTCACCGCCTGAAAGAGCTGACCGAAATATGTGAACGGGTTACGGTACTCCGTGACGGACGCAAAGTAGATACGATGACAGTGGCGGCGGTAACGGAACAGGATATCGTCGCCAGCATGGTCGGCCGGGAGATGGGAGACTATTACCACAAACATCAGCATACCAGAGGGAAAGAGATGATCCGGGTGGAGAATCTGACCCGCCAAGGGGTGTTTGAAAATATTTCCTTCACTGCATACGCCGGCGAGATACTGGGCTTTTCCGGCCTCGTCGGAGCCGGCCGCACGGAAGTGATGGAGGCGCTCTTCGGTGCAACGAAACTGGATGACGGCAGGATATACCTGGAAGGGGAAGAAGTGAAGTTTCATTTTCCCAAAGCGGCGATCGTCCGCAATGTCGGGCTGGTAACTGAAGACCGACGGCGGACCGGGCTGCTGCTGGCAAAAAATATCGTTGAGAATATATCACTGCCCAGCCTGCCGTTTCATAAAAAGAAGTTAGGGTTCGTGGACCGTAAGTGGGAAAAGGAGACGGCTGGCAAATATATGGAGAAGCTGAAGGTAAAGGCACCGGGTATGAATACCGTCCTGAGTACACTTTCCGGCGGCAATCAGCAGAAGGTTATTTTAGGCAAATGGATGGCGGCTGATTCTAAGATTCTGATTCTGGATGAACCGACCCGGGGAATTGATGTGAATGCCCGCTCAGAATTCTATACTCTGATGAATGAGTTTGTCGAAAATGGCGGCGCGATTATTATGATTTCCTCGGAAATGCCGGAGGTTATCGGAGTTTCCGATCGGGTTATCGTGATGCGGGAAGGCAGGATCAGCGGGGAATTGACCGACGATGAGATCAATGAACAGAGAATCATCAGTCTTGCCAGTATCACCAGTGATGCGGATGAATAATTGGATAGGAAGGAAATGAAGATGGATAAGGCAAAGATAAGAAATTTAGTGAGTGAAAACATCGTGGTGGTGGTGCTGCTCCTGCTTTGTATAGGATTTGGAATTGCAAATGATACGTTTTTTACCAGTAAGAATGTGACCAATATATTGTCCCAGATGTGTATTAACGCTATTTTGGCAACCGGCCTGACCTACGTCATCATCTTAGGCGGAATCGATATCTCGGTAGGTTCCGTCGCGGCGGTTGCCGGTGTGGCGGCCGCATTTGCCGGCTTGAAATTCCCCGGCATGGGAGTACCGTTTGCGATTTTACTGTTAATCGTCTGCGGGATCATCGTCGGTCTGGTCTGCGGACTGGTCAATGGTATCCTGATTGCATATTTTGATGTAATCCCGATGATATGTACCCTATCAACGATGACTATCTGGCGGGGAGCGGCATTTATCTTAACCGGCGGCCAGCCGGTATACGGTCTGCCGACCTCGTTTGCATATCTGGGGGCGAACAGAATTATGGCCACGGAGAATATGCCCAATGGCTCGGTTCCGGTTATCACGATCTTTACCATTATCGTTGTGGCGATCATGCATATTCTGCTGTCGCAGACGGTATTTGGCCGGCATGTATTTGCCACCGGCAGTAACCGTGCAGTTGCTCATTTGAGCGGTATCAATGTCAAAAGAATAACCCTTGCCAGTCATGTTCTCTGTTCGGTGACGGCGGCGCTGGCCGGCGTGTGCATCGCCTCAAAGCTGCAGAATGCGCAGCCGAATGCCGGCAACGGTTATGAGATGTTTGCGATCGCTTCGACCGTGCTCGGCGGAACCAGTCTGCAGGGCGGGTCCGGTTCAGTAGCGCGGGCGATGTTCGGCTGTGCTGTTATTGCGGTTATCAAAACCGGTATGGACCTGATGAATATCTACTCATACTGGCAGAACGTTGTAATCGGCGTCATCATTATTCTGGCAGTAGTCCTCGACATGGCACAGAAGAAACAGAAGAACTAAGGAGCCCTTGTGATGAAGTATTATTTGATAATGGACATCGGCGGAACCAAGACTACCGGAGCGCTGTTTTCCGAGGCCGGTGAGGTTGTCGATGATTATACATATGTAGCCGAATCGCAGACCTTTAAAGGTGAAGAGGCGGTTTATCAAAACACCAAAAAGGTGCTGCGAAGAGTGCTGGAACATTTTGACGTGTCACCGGATGATGTTCTGGGGATAGGTGTGGGCAGTCCTGGCCCGCTGGATACAAAAAACGGGATTATCGTTCATGCACCGCTGATGCGGTGGCATAATTTCCCGATCGTGGAGCGGCTGCGCGCTGATTTCGGCAAACCGGTATTGCTGGATAATGACGGCAATCTGGGGGCTCTGGCGGAACAGCGAAGCGGTTTGGCGAAAGGATATAAAAATGTAATGTACATGACCGTGAGTACCGGATGCGGCTGCGGGATCGTGATAAACAGCCAGATTTACCACGGCAAAAACGATGGTGCCGGTGAGGTTGGCCATATGAGTATCGATCCTGTCGGAAAGCCTTGTCAATGCGGATCGGACGGATGTTTTGAACTGTACGCATCAGGCACAGCCATCAATAACCGGGTGAAAGCTGACCGGCTTTCGGGGCAGAAGAGTGTGGTTTACGATCTGGCGGAAGCTGACCCGGATAGAATCAACGGAAAGATCATATATGATGCTGCTGAGCTGGGCGATGAATATGCCCGGCAGGTATACCGGGAGGAAGGATACTATCTGGGAGTCGGCATGGCGAATCTGTTTAATCTGTTTGATCCGGAGGTTTTTGTCCTGGGCGGCGGAGTTACCAAAGCCAGGAAGTACTTCCATGCAGAACTGATGAAGACGCTAAAGAGGAGATGTATACAGCAAGTCAGCGAAGAGCAGATACGCTACTCAGTGATGAATGACCGGGTGGTGCTTTACGGGGCGTATCATCTGATTCGGGACTATATTAACCGGTGACTTATAACAGCATGAAAAGGAGAGCAAAATGGGATTAGTAACTTTAAAAGAGATATTAGCAGGAACCAGAGAAGAAAATTATGCGGTTGGAGGATTTAACTTCAATGGTTATGAAGATGCGCAGGGAATCATTCAGGGTGCTGTGGAGAAAAATTCACCGGTTATTTTGATGGCCTCGATGGGAGCGGTTAAATATATCGGTCTCGAGCAGCTGGCAGGGATGGTGAAGGGCATGGCAAAAGCAGTAGACATCCCGGTTTGCCTGCATTTGGACCACGCTACTGATCATGCGCTGATAAAAGAGGCGATCAGAGAAGGATTTACATCGGTTATGATCGATGCTTCGGCCAGGGATTATGAAACCAATATAGCAGAATCTAAGGCCATCGTAGAATTTGCCGGGATTTATGGCTGCTCGGTTGAAGCAGAATTGGGGAAAGTCGGAGGGAAAGAGGATAATATCGTAGTGGAAGATGCTTCGGCGGCCTTCACCGATCCCGCCGATGTGCCTCGCTTTGTTGACGAGACCGGAATCGATGCTCTGGCGGTAGCGATTGGAACGGTTCATGGGTTTTATAAGAGTGAACCCCAATTGGATTTTGACCGCTTGGCTGAGATTTTAAAAATAACCAATTGTCCGCTGGTTCTGCATGGTGGTTCCGGGGTGCCGGTGGCAGACTTTAAAAAGTGTGTCCGCATGGGAATGAGTAAAATCAATGTCGGAACGGAACTAAAAGCCACCTTTTCAACAGCGGTTCGCAGTGCGGTGGACGGCAATCCGGAATCAGAATTCGATCCCCGTAAATATGTGGGCGGTGTTAAAGAAGCGTGTGCAGAAGTGGTGAAGGAGAAAATTGATATCTTCGGCAGCGCAGATAAAGCATGGAAATGCTGATGGACCGGAGGATATAAGATGAATATAGCAGTAATTACCAGCGGCGGCGACGCCCCCGGGATGAATCCGTGCATTGCTCAGATCGTAAAAGGAGCAGCCGGCCGGGGGCATATTATCTATGGATATAAAGGCGGATTTCTGGGAATCAGGGACGAGGCATATGAGGTATTGCTGCCGGCTGATGTACAGGGGTGGTATAAGCTGGGCGGAACTATGCTGAAAACCGGGCGGTTTCCGGAATTAAAGGAGCGGCACTGGCAGGAAAAACTGGCGGCTAATCTGAAGAAGAACCGCATCGATGTGCTGATTGTAATCGGCGGTGACGGCTCATTTAACGGAGCGCTTAAACTATATGAGATTGATCCGACTTTGAACATCATCGGGATACCGGGAACAATTGATAATAATATTTACGGGAGTGATTATACAATTGGTTTTGATACTGCGCTGAATAAACAGACAGCATATATTGATGATATTTCCGACAGTGCGATGGCACTGCCGGGCCGGGTGTTTTTTGTCGAGACACTGGGGGCTTGGGATGGATATCTCACCAATAGTTCGGTACTGATGGGAATGGCTGATTTTTCAGTGTTGGTGGAGCGGCCGATGAGCAATGCTGAGA